>ERZ1023313.84-NODE-84-length-45142-cov-7.055227_pt1 | contig 45142 bp, 41 predicted proteins | sample MGYA00521233_ERZ1023313 | MGnify/ENA primary metagenome ERZ1023313 (study PRJEB32759, sample SAMN07749866) | skin metagenome | biome: transportation; feature: city; material: polyester macromolecule | host: Homo sapiens | place: Hong Kong:TKO line | collected... | reverse complement strand
AGACCCGAAAAGCCCTCAGCGATTTCATCAAACCATTTACGGAACACCACACTAGCGGCGTGGCGGCAGCTGCTTGTGCATGCGGAAGCGCGGCAATGCCACGCCGTTGCGGATGGCGGTCTCCTCGGCGTCCAGCGCGTAACCCTGTCGTTCGAAGAAGGGCCGCGCCAGACGGCTGGCTTCGGTAAACAGCCGTGGGACCCCGCACTGCGCCAGCGCCATCTCAACCGGCCGATAGAGTGCCTGGGCCACGCCCCGGCGCATCCGGTCCGGTGCCGTGAACAGAAACACGATGTGGCCGGTATCGCGATAGCCGACGAAGCCGGCAAGGCCCTGGTCGTCTTCGGCTAGCATCACCTGGCAATCCTCCAGTCGTTGTTGCCAGGCTGCCCGATCCGGCGGGACGGGCGCCCAGGCGAGGCGCTGTGCCTTGCTGTAGTGATGCGCGGCCCCCTGATGCACGGCGGCGGTGAACAAGGCGATGACGGCGTCGAGGTCGGCGTCCATGTACCGGCGAATGTTCAGGTCGGGCACGCTCATTCGCCCTGACAGCCAAGGCGGATGTCGACACAGAGGGACATCTTTCCGTCGTGCCGGCGCAGCGAGCGGGCCGATGCGAAGTGATGGCTCATGCGCGGAGCCCAGGTCGCGTCGTCCAGCAGTCGCGCTTCTGCGGTGTCGTGGCCGGGGGTGCCAGGGGCTTTCAGCCAGCGGTCGAACCAGGCGACGGTGTAGTGCTCGATCATCGGGCGGGCCCAGCCGCCTCGGCAGGCGTTGTCGATCAGAGTCGGGCACCAGGAGGTGGCCGGCATATCAAGCATCAAGGCGAAGTCGTAGGGCGTGGCGCCGGCAATGGTGATTTGTAGCGCATCGATACCGGCAGCACGCCAGGCGCTGAAGCCGCCAAGATGGCCATTGCGCGGCGGGTCGGCCTCGAATGCGACAGGCCGTACGCCGTACTCGGCGGTGAACCCCAGCGCCGGCACGCGCGGCACGATGACCCAGGCCCCCCAGTCCGGGCGAAGCGCCTGCATGTCGGGAGTGAACGGCAGTGGCGCGTCAGCTCCGAGCGCCGCCGCCACCCGCGGCTGCTGGGGGCTGCCGAGGCCATCCCAGGCAACGATGGCGCGGATCGGGTTGTCGGCGGTGTGGGAGCCGGGCCAGGGGGTGGCGCCGGGGGCGTCGTGGCTTTGCACGCTCGCAGCCTCCATCGCGCCCGCACCGTGGCCGGCCACTCCGATGCGCGTGGCATCAAGGTGCGTATGGGCCGGGTTGTAGGTGTCCACGGTGGCGGGCGAATAGCGGCAGGAGACGCCCTGTGGGTGGGGCTGGGTCGGTGAGGATTGCAGGAATGCAATGCTGTCGATCAATGCCGCTTCCGGGCTGAAGTCCGGCGGCGCGGCGAGGCTGGCCCGACTGTGTTCCGAGGCGCCCTCGCCGTAGGGATCGTGGGTCAAGACCACGTAGCCCGCCCGTACCAGCGCCTGCGCGGCCCACCAGTAGAGGGCTTCGCCGCCCCAAGTGGCCGCATTGCGGATGACGACGCCGGGACGCCGCTCGCCGAGCGGGAGGTTGCGGGGTTGCCACACATGACCTGACAGCAGGTTGCAATGGCGGTCCAAGTAGAGCACCCGATGCACCTCCGCGACCTCCTCGCGAAAGTGTTGGCCGTCGGCGCCGTCAACGTCGGGGTGGCGTTTCGGATCGCCCATGCAGACGCTGGCGCCCTTGGCACACACCACTTGCGGTGAAAACTCGTTGTTGAGGGGGAATCGGGTCGGGTGCTCGATCGCGCGTAAGATCCAGAAGTTCGTGGTGTTCGAGTCGTGGGCCATCAGGCCATTGGGGTAGCCGGGTGCCACCTCGTCGAGTTCCGCGGGGGCCTCGGTGGTTCTCGCCAGATTGGCCGTTTCGCAGGCCTCGAAGGCGGCCGAAGGGGCGGTTGCCAGATCGCAGTGGGGATCGACGGGTAGCGCAATCGGTGTGCTGCTGTCGCCGCCTCCGCAGGCCGCGAGCAAGGCCGGCGTGGCCAGGCGGATCAGCAGGCGCAAGGGGGCGGGCGGCATTGCGGACTCCTGAGCATGAGGACAGCGCAAGCCTACGGGATGTTTGCGCCTCAGGGCAGGGCGCGCTCCTGGCTCAGTAATTGCCCGAGGTCGGCGATGGCGCGCTCGATCGCCGGGGTGAGGACGTGCCCGGCCGATAGCCGCAGGCAGTGATCGGCATCGCCGCCCAGTGAGAACGCGCAGCCCGGCACCAGGCCCACGCCAATCTCGCGGGCGGCGCGCATCAGCCACAGCGGGTCGCGGGGGGTGGGCAGCGCCACCCACAGCAGGAAGCCGCCTTGCGGACGGGTGACGGTGGTGCCGGCGGGGAAGTGCTGCAGGATGCGCTGTCGGTAGGCGCTGACCTGCTGTTGCAGGGCCGGGCGCAGCCGTGCCAGGTGGCGATCGAGGCCACCGTCGACCAGCAGCCGCGCCACTACCGCCTGGGCTGCCGTGGCGGTGGCGATGCTGCTGGTGAACTGCGCGGTGGTGAGGTCGCGGTAGCGGTCGCCGGGCAGGCGGCGGCGACGTACCGCCCAGCCCAGCCGCAGGCCGGGAGCGAGCATCTTGCTGACGCTGCCGCAGGTGATGACATCGGCATCCGGTGCCAGCGCCAGCATCGAGGTGGGGCGTGCGCCGAGGTGACTGAGCTCGGCGTACACGTCGTCCTCGATCAGCGGAATGCCCTGACGGGCGAACAGCTGGCCGATGGCGCGTCGTTCGGGCTCTGGCGTGAGGGCGCCGGTGGGGTTGTGATAGCACGGGGTGAGACAGGCGGCGGCGATGCGGTGCTGGGCCAGTGCTGCCGCCACCGCGTCGGCGCGCAGGCCCTGGGCCGGGTCGAATGGCAGCTCCACCACCTTGCGGCCCAGCCGCTGCAGCAGGGGATAGAGGCCAAAGAAGCTGGGGCGCTCCACCAGCACGGAATCGCCCTCGCGGGTGGTGGCTTCCAGCGCCAGTCGCAGCGCGTCCATGCAGCCGTGGGTGAGGGTAACGTCGTCCGCGTCGGGGGGCTGTCCGCCCAGCCCGACGCGCCGCGCGATGGCCCGCCGCAGTTCGGCATTGCCGGGGGCCACCTCGTACCCATAGAGCGCGCTGCCCAGTCGGCGGTAGGCATCGGTTTCCAGGCGGCGCAGCAGGCGGTCGGGAATATGGGAGGGCCCGAGCGTGGAGCCGCCCAGCGGCAGCTCTCGCGGGTGCTGCTGCAGCACTTCCAGAATGGTGCGCAGCACCGCGTCCGGCACCGTCAGCGGCGGCGCTGATGGGCCGGGCAGGCGGGGTGTGGTGGCAGGCGCGCAGACCACGAAGCGGGCGCGGTGCTGCGCCTGTGCCAGGCCATCGCGCTCAAGCTGGTGCAGCGCATGCTGGGCGGTGATCACGCTCACCCCGTGATCGGCCGCGATGCGACGGATCGATGGCAGGCGTTCTCCCGGGCGCAGCAGCCCGTCGTCGATCTGGCGGCGCAGGGCCAGGTGAATGCGCTGGTACTTGGGGGCGTCCATCTGTGCTTATTGTTGTGCTGATATCTGTATCTGTATAGAGACAGATCAACCCGCTTTAATACGTCCTTTCGCTGTCAGGAGCGCCCATGTCCACGCCAACCCCCGATCCCGAATTGTTTGCCCGTGCCGGCCTGGTGCAGGCCCTGCGCATCGTCCCCGAGCAGGTGGGCGAAGGGCGGGCCATTGCCCATTTCGAGGTGGATGCGGTGCACAGCCAGCATCACGGCTTCGTGCACGCCGGCGCCGTTGCCACCCTGGCCGATCACACCGCCGGCGCCGCCGCCAACGCGCTGGTGGCCGAGGGCAAGGCGGTGCTTACCGTGGAGTTCAAGATCAACCTACTCAAGCCGGTGCTGGGGCCGCGGGTGACCGCTGAGGCGGAGGTGCTGCGGGCCGGGCGCCAGCTGCATGTGGTGGAGTCCCGGGTCTATGCCGGTGCACCGCGCGCGCTGGTGGCGATCGCGCTGGTCACGCTGTCGGTGGTGGATACGCCGACGGTGCGGACATGAGCACCTCGCCAGTGGTGTCCATCGATGCCGTGCCGGCGACGGTGCTGGCCGCGCATCGCCCCGGGGTGCAGCGGCGCGCCCTGACGGCCCCTGCCGGCGGGCAGGCGCTGGGCTGCAGTGTCTACGTGCTGGCGCCGGGCGCGACGGCCTGGCCCCGGCACTATCACGCCGCCAATGAGGAGGCGGTCTTCATCCTCCATGGCACCGGTGAACTGCGCCTTGGCGAGGCCTGCTGGCCGGTGCGGGCGCGCGACTATGTGGCGCTGCCCGCCGGGCCGGCGCACGCGCATCAGTTGCGCAACACGGGCGATCAGCCGCTGGAGTATCTGTGCCTGTCGACCATGGTGCCGGTGGATGTGACCGTGTATCCCGACAGCGACAAGCTGGCGGTGTTCGCCGGCAGCGCGCCCGGAGGCCCGGCATCGGCGCGCTTTGTCAGCGGCAGCTGGCGGCGGGGGGATGCGGTCGACTACTGGGAAGGGGAACGATGAGCGCGCAGCCGTTGCAGCCCTTTGGGCAGCGGCTGCTGCCCACGGTCTGGCATGCCGAGCATGAGGGTGGACACTGGGCTGCGGGAGGCCTGCGGCCGCTGGCGGCGGTTCCGGTCCCGGTGGCCGGCGGCACGGTGCAGTACGCCCTGTCGGTGTTCGAAGGGCTCAAGGCCTATCGGGATACGGTGGATGGCGCGCACCTGTTCCGGGTGGCGGATCATGCGCGGCGGTTGCAGGCCAGCGCGCGACGGCTGGCGTTGCCGGCGGTGCCCGAGACCCTGTTCGTGACAGCCTGCCGCGACCTGGTGCGCGCCGTGGCGGCGGAGCTGCCCGCCGGCGATGCCGGTGCGCTCTACCTGCGCCCTACGCTGTACGCCTGTGACGAAGGGCTTGGCTTGCGGCCGGGTCGCCGTCATGGTTTCACGGTCGTCGCCAATCCCTGTATCGATCCACCCCTCAAGTCGGTGCGGCTGTGGGCCGAGCCGCAGCTGAGCCGGGCGGCGCCGGGGGGCATCGGCGGGGTGAAGGCGGCCGCCAACTATGCGGCCGGCATCGGCGGGCTGCTCGCGGCGCAGGCGCGGGGATATGACGATGTGCTGTGGCTGGACGCCGTGACGCATGCCGAACTCAGCGAGGCCGGCACCATGAATGTGTTCGCCGAGATCGACGGGGTGCTGTACACGCCGCCACTGGACGGCACCCTGCTGGCCGGCATCACGCGGGATACCGTGCTGCAGCTGGCACCGGCGTTGGGGCTGCAGGTGGCGGAAGCGGCAATCCCGCTGACGACACTGCGATCCGCAGCGGCGGACGGGCGGCTGGGCGCGGTGTTCGGCACCGGCACCGCCTGCCGTCTGGTGTCCATTTCGGAAATCGGCACCGAGGCGGGCGTGATCGTGCCCGGCCCATCGCCGTTGGCCACGCAGCTGTATGTCGCACTCCGGCAGGTGCAGCGGGCGCCGCCCGAAGCCTGGTGCCTGCCCGTTTGGGGAGGGACGAACCCGCCCGTGATGGGGCAAGGTCGGAGCGAGCATTCACAAGAAACCAACGCCGCCCCTGGGGGCGCATGAGAGGAGCGCTGCACATGAAGTGGTATGTCGTTGCCGAAATCACGCTGACCGACCCGAGCTGGGTGAACGAGTACATCGCCGCGGTGACGCCGATGATCCAGGCCGCCGGTGGCCGCTATCTGGCCCGCACGCCCAAGGCGGAGCGCATGGAAGGTGACCGGCCGGTGCCGAGTGTCTCGGTGATTCTGGAGTTCCCTTCGCGGGAGGCCGCCGAGGGCTTCTATCAGAGCGAAGCCTACCGCCCCTGGCGTGACGCCCGGCAGAAAGGGTCGGAAGGCCACTTCCTGCTGGTGGCCGGCGAAGACATCAACGACGCACGCTGAGCGCAGACATTGGCGTGATGCGCGGGAGTGCGAACAGCCGTTGCAGCCAGGCGCTGACGGCGGGGTAGCGCGCGAGGTCGTAGCCGCCCTCGTCGGCGACGTGGGTGTAGGCCGCCAGTCCGAGATCGGCGATGGTGGGGGTGTCGCCCGCCAGCCAGTCGGTGCGCGACAGTTGTTGCTCCATCACCGCCAGCGCGGCGTTGCCCTTGTCGCGGGCGGCGGCGATCCGGTCTGCCCAGGCCTCGGCCTTGCCGAGAAAACGGATCCAGTAGCGCACGGTGGCGATATGGGGTTCGTGGCTGTACTGCTCGAAGAACAGCCACTCCATCACCCGTGCCCGGGCCCAGCGATCCTGTGGCAGCCAGGGGGTGCCATCGGCGAGGTAGCAGAGCATGGCGTTGGACTCCGCCAGATAACGGCCCTCCACTTCCAGCAGGGGCACCTTGCCGTTGGGGTTCATGGACAGAAACGCGGGCGTGCGCGACGCACCGTTGACGATGTCCACCTCCACCCACTCGAAGGGCATGTCGAGGTGTTGCATCAGTACGGCGGGTTTCCAGCAATTGCCGGATCCGCTCATGCCATAGAGCCGGGGGGTGTGCATGGACGGATGTTAGCGTGTCTGCGGGGTCACCCAGCGGAAAGTCAGGTTGAGCCGCTCGCCGGTGGGGCGGGACTCCTTGGGCACCGCGTGTTGCCAGTGCCGCTGGGTAGGGCCGGCCATCAGCAGCAGGCTGCCATCGGCCAGGTGCAGGGTGTGGCGCAGGGCGCGGCGCGGATGCCGCAGCTGGAACCTTCGGGTGGCACCCAGGCTGAGCGAGGCGATGGCCGGCGTGGGGCCGAGCACTGCTTCGTTGTCGGCATGCCAGCTCACGCTGTCGTGTTGGTTGCGATAGCGATTGATCAGCACGCTGTTGTAGCGGGCGCCGGTGATCGCTTCGATGCGGCATCGCAGCGTCTGCAGCGTGGGTGTCCAGGGTTGGGGGCGTTGCACCTGATGGGAGTAGGTGTAGACCGTGCCCGGGTCGCCAACCCAGCAGATCAGGCGCGGCTGCATCAGCCATTTGCCGAACATGCGGATGGGTTGGGTCTGCCAGGGCAGTTCCGCGCAGAGCTGTGCGAACAACGGCCCGCATTCCGCTGGGTCGAGGAACGCCGGCCAGAGCTGCAGGCGGGCATCGGGCAGCCCGAGGTCACCGGCCAGCGGGCCGAACAGTGAGCCCTCAGACGAGGGCATCGACCAGCCCCCAGTCCAAGGCCGTGGCGGCCGTTACGCGGGCGCCGCCGAGCACCATCCAGGCGGTGCGCTGGCGGCCGATGCGGCGCGGCAGGCTGATACAGCCCCCGGCGCCGGGGATCAGCCCGAAGCGCAGTTCCGGCAACTGGAACCAGGCGTCCTGGTGCGCCTCGATGCGTCCGGCGAAGGCGGGAAACTCGATGCCGGAACCGATGCAGGCACCGTGCACGCGCACCGTCACGCGGTCACGGCAGGCCGCCAAGGCCGCGCCGGGCAGGGCCAGACTGCGTACCAGATGGGCGGTGGCGGGGTCGGGGGCGCTGCCAAACTCGCTGAGGTCGCCGCCGGTGGAAAAGCATTTCCCGTGGCCGGCCAGCCGCACCTCGCGGATCTCGGGGTCGAGCTGCACCAGTTGCAACGCCTCGATCAATGCGTCACGCATCTCGCGCGACATGGCATTGCGGGTGGAGGCGCGGTTGAGCCAGAGCTGCAGTTGCGGACCCGACCGCTCCAGCATCACCGCCGGGCCCGTTTCGCGGTGCGGGATCGGGTGGTCGGCGCGGTGGGCGGCCAGCCAGGCCTGGTACTCCGGTCCTGCCTGCAGGGTGGAGTAGCTCAGGGATTCGGCGAACAGGGCGGCCTCCCGGGGCAGCCCTTCGGTGTGGCGCAACAGCTGGACGAACACCGCCGCCGCCCGTGGAGTGGCCTCGATACGCTGCAGCAGTGGCGCGGCCGCGTCGGTATCGGCCACTCGTACGTCACAGGCGGCGGCCCACGCCGCCGGGCCGTGGCCGATGCCGATCACCGGACAGGGCGGCAGCGCGCCTACCGGGGCGCTGGCGTCGGCATCGAGCGGCAGCAGCACCGCAGTGGTGTCGTCGAACAGCGACGGTGGCGTGCCCGCCCGCATGCGGTCAGCAAGCGCGTCGGGGCTGAGGGTGAGGGCGGCCATGACCGCAGTGTAGTGGCAGCGGCGCGTCGCGCGTGCCGGTCAGCGCTGGCCGCGACGGAACAGCGAGAAGAAGCCGTAGCTGGGGTCGTCGGGGCCGGGGCAGCCGAGATGGGCGCCCTGCAGGAACGGGTGTTCCAGATCGATGGCGGATGGGTCCGCCGGGTAGGCCCAGTCGGCGACGATGGCGCGGTGGGCGAATTTCCACACCCCGTCCCGCTTTTCGTACTTGTCGAAATAGCGGCCGCCGATGAGCACGTCAAACTTCCGGTCCTCGGCCACGACCTGGTGCATCGCGATCAGGTACACCTCGCCTTCGGCACGGTCGCCCTCGAGCTTCAGGTTCACCGTGGTGATGTTGTGGTGGAGGATCGCCATTGCCTTCTGGATTTCGGGCAGCTTGTCGATGAACTCCATGGCCGGGCCCTTGGCAAAATGGCCGTGATCGTCGATCGCATCCGGGTGGTAGAGCGCCCGCATCTTGTCGTGATCATGACGGTCCGCCGCATTGGCATAGGCATGGATCAGCTCGGTGATGGCCTGTTTGTCGAGCAGTTCATCGAGCAGTTGATCGCGGGTTTTCATCATCGGTTCCAGGTCGAGCGGGAGGCTCGACGCTAGCAGCGTCCCTGTACCGCGCCCCCGTCCGGACGAAGGAGGCCGCGTCAGCCCGCGCGGACCAGCGCGCCGAGGGTGGCGATGCCGGCCTCCATCTCGTCGTTCCACGGGTGTCCGAAGTTGAGGCGCAGGCAATGCCGCAGGCCGCGGTGTGCCGAGAACATCGGGCCGGGCGACAGGCCGATGCCGCGTTGCGCTGCCGCGCGATGCAGCTGCAGGGTGTCGACCGAGGGAGGGAGGCGCAGCCAGAGGAAGTACCCGCCCTCGGGGTGGCTGACGCGGGTATCGGACGGGAAGTGGCGGTGAATGGCTGTCAGCATCTGATCGCGCTGCGTTGCCAGGGTGCGGCGCAGCTTGCGCAGGTGCCGCTCGTAGACGCCGCGTTCCAGATAATCGGCAATCGCTTCCTGGGCCGGGATGCTGGTGGCCAGCGTGGTCGAGACCTTGAGACGAAGCACCGTTTCGGCGTGTCGACCTGCGGCAATCCAGCCAACGCGGTAGCCGGGCGCCAACGTCTTGGAAAAGCTGCCGCACTGTAGAACGTTACCGTCCGTATCAAAGCGTTTGCTGGAGGCCGGCGCATGGCGGCCGAAGTAGAGCTCGGCGTAGACATCATCGTCGATCATCGGCACCTGGTGGCGCCGCAGCAGGGCGACCAGCGCTTCTCGTTTCTTTGTCGGCATCAGGCTGCCCAGCGGGTTCTGGAAACTCGGCATGCACCAGCAGGCCTTGACCGGCTGCCGCTTCAGAACGGCGGCGAGCGCGTCGAGGTCGATGCCCTCGGTCGGGTGGGTGGGGATCTCCACCGCCCGCAGGCCCAGGCGCTCGACGGCCTGCAGGGCGCCGTAGAAGCAGGGCGATTCCACCGCCACCAGACTGCCCGGCGGCGCCACCGCCTGCAGCGCCAGGTTGAGGGCTTCCATGGCACCGGCGGTGATGATGATCTCGGCCGGGTCCACGCGGACGCCATTGGCGAGGTAGCGCTTGGCGATCTTGCGCCGCAGGGCCCAGCTGCCGGGCGGCAGGTCGGCCACCGTGGCCCAGGGGTCCAGCCGGCGCGCAGCGCGGGCTAGGCTGTTGGCGAGGGCCGGCAGCGGAAACAGTTCCGGGCTGGGGAAGGCCGAGGCAAAGGGCAGCATGCTGCGATCGCGGGTGGCAGACAGGATGTCGAACACCAGGTCGGACACCGCGACCGCGCGCCCCCGTGCGCGCGGGCGTGGCGGTGGGGTATCGGGAAATCGCGCACTGGCAGCACGCACGAAGTGGCCGGAGCGTTGCCGGCTTTCCACCCAGCCGTCGTCGACCAGCTGTGCCAGCGCCTTGAGCACTGTGGCCTGGCTCAGACGCCGGCGCACGCACCATTGGCGCACCGATGGCAGGCGTTCTCCCGGGCGCAGCAGCCCTTGCTGGATCTGGGCGGCGATGTCGTCGGCGAGGGTCTGGTACAGCGTCATGGCGACTGCTTCGCAAAAAAAGGCCGATGTCTGTATCTGCACCGGTGCAGATCAGCACAGTAGCATGCAGGCCGTCATTCGCCGCCGGACCCTGCCCATGGCCCCGCCTCCCCCGCCCCCGACTGTCGGATTCTGGCAAACCGTACTGAGCGTGCTGGCGGCCTTTTTTGGTGTGCAGAGCGGGCGCAACCGGCAGCGGGACTTTTCACGCGGAAAGCCCTGGATGTTCGTGCTGATCGCGGTGGTCATGACTGCGGCGCTGATCCTGATGCTGCGCGGTGTGGTGGCGCTGGTGTTGCGCGACGCCGGCGCATGAGGCGGCGATCCACCCTGCTGCTGACGCTGGCGCTATTGATGCCGGCGGCGCAGGCCGCCGGGACCGACCATCTCGATACCCTGGAGCAGCGGGTGCGGCCCTGTGTGATCTGTCACGGCGCCGAAGGCCGCGCGTCCAATGCCGGGTACCTGCCGCGGATCGCGGGCAAGCCGTCCGGCTACCTCCATCGCCAGCTGCTGCATTTTCGGGATGGACGTCGTGCCCACGCCCAGATGCGCTACCTGCTGGAGCGGCAGACCGATGCCTATCTCGCCGAGATGGCCGACTACTTCGGCGCGCTCGACCTGCCCTATCCGGCGCCCTTGCCGCCGCAGGCGGATGCGGCCGCGCTCGCCCGCGGGGCCACCCTGGTACACGAGGGCGCGCCAACGCAGGGCATTCCGGCCTGCGCCGCCTGTCATGGCGAGCGTCTCACCGGGGTGGCTCCGGACATCCCCGGTCTGCTGGGCCTGCCGTTCGATTATCTGGCCAGCCAGTTTGGTCACTGGCGCAGTGGTCAGCGTCAGTCCGATGCGCCCGACTGCATGGCCACCATCGCCACGCGCATGGCGCTGGCCGACATCGAGGCCGCCGCTGCCTGGCTGGCCGCGCAGCCGGTGCCGGAGGATGCCCATCCGGCCGACTCGCTGCCGGCGCCGCTCCCTCTGGAGTGCGGGCAGGTGCGTCTGGAGCCGCGTTCATGAAGCGCCTCGTCGTGATGGTGGCAGCCCTGATCGTGGTGGCGGTCACCCTGTTCTGGTGGCCTGGTCTGCCGGGCGACGAGGGTGCGCCCGCCGTCGCCCGTGATTTTGACGATGCCGGCCTGATCGCCCGGGGGCAGTACCTGGCCACATTGGCCAACTGCCGTGCCTGCCATACCGAGCCGGGCCAAGCGGACTATGCCGGCGGACGCGCCATTCCCACGCCTTTCGGTCGGTTCTATGCCCCCAACATCACGCCCGATCCCGAGCATGGCATCGGGCATTGGGATGCCGATGATTTCTGGCGTGCCCTGCATCACGGCCGCTCGGCGGACGGCCGTCCGCTGTATCCCGTGTTTCCGTACACCAACTACACCCGGATCACCCGCGAGGACAGCGATGCCCTGTGGGCCTGGCTGCGACAGCAGCCACCCGTCGACCGGCCCAACCGCGACCATGCCCTGCGCTTTCCGTATGACCAGCGGTGGATGCTGGCGGGATGGCGGGCGCTGTTCTTCCGGCCGGGCGTCTACAGTCCCGACCCCGAGCAGGACGCCGTCTGGAACCGCGGCGCCTATCTGGTGGAAGGCCCGGGGCATTGCAGTGCCTGCCACGCCGCGCGCAATGCCCTGGGGGCGCCGCGCGAGGAGGGCCCGGCCGGTGGCCTCGTGCTCGACTGGTATGCGCCGGCCCTCACATCGCCCGCAGAAGCAGGGGTTCAAGGCTGGCAACGCGATGAGGTGATCGCGCTGCTGCATGCGGGGCACGGCCGCCGTGGCGCGGCCCTGGGGCCGATGGCCGAGGTGGTGTACGAAAGCCTGCAGCACTGGCAGCCGGCGGATCAGGTCGCGATGGCCCGCTATCTGCAGTCCCTGCCCGAGCGGCCGCCGCCAGCCGATACCGGCGGTGTGCGCGTGCCAGCGAGCGAGGTCGAGCAGATGATGGCGCGTGGTGCGGCCCTGTATGCCGAGCACTGTGTGGCGTGTCACGGCGAGCAGGGCGAAGGGCGGCCGCCGGCCGCGCCCCCGCTGGCCGGCAATCGCGCCGTCACTCTGGCATCGCCGGTGAACCTGGTGCAGGTGCTGCTGCATGGGGGGTATCCCCCGGGCACCGAGGCCAACCCACGCCCCTTCGGCATGCCGCCTTACGGTGTGGTGCTCAGCGATGAGGAGATCGCCGAGGTGTTGACCTATCTGCGCGGTAGTTGGGGCCATCAGGCGGCCCCGGTGTCGGCGGTGGACGTTCGCCGCCTGCGGGGCGATCCCGGCTGGTAGTGTTGACGGGACCAGCGGTCACAATCCCGACCTGAGCCCGTGTTACCGTTCCGTTCGTTCAATTGTTCGGAAAGGGTTTCATGACGCTCAAATCGCGCGGGTTGACCTTGGCGGGCGCCGTGGCGCTTGCGTTCGCCCTGGTGGGCTGTAGCGACGAAGTCGCAACGGATCTCAGCCCGGATGGGGTTCAGGCCGCCGCCACCGAGATTCCCGATCAGTACATCGTGGCCTTCAACCGACCCGAAGGGGGCCTGCTGGCCACCGCGACCGGCCTGGTGACCGCGCTCGGCGGGCAGGTGCTGGGCAGCCTGCCGCTGATCGATGCCGTGCTGTTGCGGGCGGATGAGGCGGCGGCCGCGCGGTGGTCGCGTCATGCTGCCGTGGCGTATGTGGAGCCGGATCAGTGGATGCATGCCACCGCCACCCAGGTCGGGCCGGTGTGGGGCCTGGACCGTATCGATCAGCGCCAGCGGCCGGTCGACGGCCGTTTCGTCTACCCCGATCACGGCGGTGCCGGCGTGCACCTCTACATCATCGATACCGGGCTGCACAGCAGCCATGCCGAGTTTGCCGGCCGGGTCGGCGGAGGGCGCAATTTCGTTGCCAATGGCTTCGGCGGACTGGGGCTTCCGATTCCCTTGCTCGACGACCTTCTGGGGGGACTGCTGGGTGGTTTGCTGGGTGGCGGAGGCAGCGCCGATCCGGAAGATTTCAGCGACTGCGAAGGGCACGGCACGCATGTGGCCGGCACGGCTGCGGGCCAGACCTATGGCGTTGCCAAGGCGGCAACCGTGTACGGGGTGCGCGTGCTCAACTGCAGCGGTTCCGGCCCCACCTCGGCCGTGATCGCCGGGATCGAGTGGGTGGTCGACAATCACCGCGCCCCGGCCGTGGCCAACCTGAGCCTGGGGGGCGGTGCCTCCACGGCCCTGGATGACGCTGTACGGGCAGCGGTCAATGCCGGGGTCACCATGGTGGTGGCGGCTGGAAATGACAGCGTTAACGCCTGTAACGGCTCGCCCAACCGGGTGGCCGAGGCCATCGTGGTCGGTGCCAGCGACAGCAGCGACCGTCGCAGCAGCTTCTCCAACACCGGGCCCTGCGTTGATCTGTTTGCACCCGGCTCGGCCATCGTCAGTGCCGGTATCAGCGGCGACACCAGCACGGCTACCTTGAGTGGCACCTCCATGGCGGCGCCGCATGCAGCGGGCGCGGCGGCATTGCTGGCGGCGACCGGCGCCGGCCCGCAGGTGATCGAGTCAACGCTGCGCGCCACTGCCACGGAGAACGTCCTGAGCAGCATCGGGAACGGCAGTCCCAATCTGTTGCTCTACGTCCAGCCGTAGACGCAGTTACCGCGCTCACTCCACCGCGGCAGGCGGTCCTGCTCAGTCGGGATCCAGCAGTCGTGGCCCACTGCCGTCGTCCGAGAGGGCGTCGCCGGGGTTGCGCAACATGCAGACGCGCATCGACAGGCAGCCGCAGCCAATGCACTGGTCGAGCTGATTCCGCAGTTTCTGCAGCCGCTCGATGCGGGCATCAAGATCGCGTTGCCAATGGCGCGAGAGTCGGCGCCAGTCGGCGGCGGTGAGCCGGCGATTGCGGGGCAGGGTGTCGAGCGCCCGCTGGATATCCGCCAGCGGCAGGCCCAACCGTTGCGCCACTTTGATGACGGCGATGCGACGCAGGACCTCGCGCGGATAGCGTCGCTGGTTGCCGTTGCTGCGCAGGCTGTGGATCAGGCCCTTGCGCTCATAGAAGTGCAGCGCCGATACCGCCAGCCCGCTGCGAGCGGCCACCTGTCCGACGCTGAGATCGAGGTGAAAATTGTCCGCCGTCACGCGCATGGTGTGATGTCCTTGACCTGAAGTTAAGTTGAGGTTCTAGAGTGCGCGCCTCTGATCGTCAACTCAAGGAACAAGCCATGCGCGAACCGATGACCCTGGCGGTGCTGATGGGCAGCACGCGGGAAGGGCGACTGTGTGAAGCGGTGACCCGCTGGGTCATCGATGAAGTGGCCCGCACCGAGCGATACCGCGTTGACGTCATTGATCCTTTGACGCTGGACCTGCCGGTGCGCCAGGGCGCCGACGACAGTCAAAGTCAGCTGGCCCTGCAGCGTCGCATCGCCGCGGCCGACGCCGTGGTGGTCGTTACGCCCGAGTACAATCACAGCTTTCCGGCGCCGCTCAAGCAGGTGATCGACTCGGTGTATTCCGACTGGTGGGCCCGGCCGGTGGCCTTCGTCTCGTATGGCGGATTCTCCGGCGGCATCCGCGCCGTCGAGCAGCTGCGGCTGGTGTTCGCCGAGCTGCAGACCGTCACCATCAGCCAGGCCGTGCACCTTGCCAATGCCTGGGAACTGTTCGATGAGACCGGCAGTCCCACGCTGTCGTTTCGTCAGCGACGCAGCCTGTCGAAGCTGCTGGCGCAATTGTCCTGGTGGGCCGCCGTGCTGCGCGATGCGCGGGCGTCCCGCGCGCAACCCGAGGCGGCCTAGGGCCGCCACTGTCGAGGCCGAATGTTCCGTTTTTTCGAGCGTCGTATCGATCCCTATCCGAAGACGGCAGCTACGCGCCCGCCCGAGGGTCTGTTCGCTTTCCTGCTGCACTACTCGCGACCGGTGCTGCCGTGGCTGCTGCTGATGTCCGGCCTGACCGCAATCATTTCGGTGCTGGAAGTCACATTTTTCAGCTTTCTCGGCACGCTGGTGGACTGGCTGGCGTCGGCGGATCGCGCCACTTTCTTCGCCGACTACGGTGACCGTCTGAAGGCGATGGCGCTGTTGATTGTGGTGGCCTATCCGGTGGCGGTACTGGCGCAGTCGTTGCTCACCCATCAGGTGATCTTCGGCAACTACCCCATGCGCAGCCGCTGGATGGCGCACCGCTACCTGCTCAACCAGAGTCTGGCCTTCTTTCAGGAGGAGTTTGCCGGGCGCATCTCGCAGAAGGTGATGCAGACCGCGCTGGCGATCCGCGAGTCGGTCACCAAGGTGCTCGACGTCTTTGTGTACGTCGGGGTGTATTTCACCGGCGCCGTGGTGCTGATGGGGCAGGCCGATCCGCGCATGATGGTGCCGCTGATGCTGTGGCTGGCCGGTTATCTCGGCCTGCTGGTCTACTTCGTTCCCAAGTTGCGGCAGGTGTCGATGGCGCAGGCCGACGCGCGGGCACTGATGACCGGCCGGATCGTCGACAGCTACACCAACATCCAGACGCTCAAGCTGTTTGCGCACACCGAGCGCGAGCAGCAGTACGCCCGCGAGTCGATGGACGGATTCATGCAGACGGTCTACCGCCAGATGCGCTGGGTGACGGGGCTGACGGTCAGCCTGCAGAGCCTCAATGCCGCGCTGCTGGCGGCGACCGGCGCGATGGCGGTGTGGGCCTGGCACAGCGCGGCGATGTCGTTGGGGGCGATCGCGGTGGCGGTGGGGCTGGTGATGCGGATCCGCGGCATGTCCGACTGGATCCTGTGGGAGGTGGCGAGCCTGTTCGAGAACATCGGTACCGTGCAGGACGGCATCAACACCCTGTCGCAGCCGCTGGCCGTCACCGACGCGCCGGATGCGCCTGCCCTGAAAGTGCCGGAAGGCGAGATCCGCTTCGAGCAGCTGCGCTTCCACTATGGCCGGGGCAGCGGCGTGATCGATGCCTTTTCGCTGGCCATTCGTCCGGGTGAGAAGGTCGGGCTGGTCGGCCGCTCGGGTGCCGGCAAGTCCACGCTGGTGAATCTGCTGCTGCGGTTCTATGACCTTGAGGGCGGACGGATCCTGATCGATGGCCAGGACATCGCCTCGGTCACGCAGGCGTCGTTGCGGCAGCAGATCGGCATGGTCACGCAGGACACCTCGCTGCTGCACCGGTCGATTGCCGACAACATCCGCTACGGGCGACCGGACGCCAGCGATGAGGCGGTCCGCGAGGCCGCGCGTCGCGCCCATGCCGACGCCTTCATCGACACGCTGGAGGACGCGCAGGGCCGGCGGGGGTTCGCCGCCCACGTGGGCGAACGCGGCGTCAAGCTGTCCGGCGGGCAGCGGCAGCGCATTGCCATCGCCCGGGTGCTGCTCAAGAACGCACCCATCCTGGTGCTCGATGAAGCCACCTCGGCGCTGGATTCAGAGGTCGAGGCGGCAATCCAGGAACAGCTTTACAGTCTGATGGAAGGCAAGACCGTGATTGCCATCGCCCATCGGCTGTCCACCATTGCGGCGATGGACCGGCTGGTGGTGCTCGATGCCGGGCGCGTGGTGGAAACCGGCCGGCACGACGATCTGCTGGCCCGCGACGGGCTGTATGCCGCCCTGTGGCGGCGGCAGTCCGGCGGGTTCATTGGCTGCGCGCTGGAGGATCGCGCGGCCTGAAGGGTTCAGGTGGGCGTCGGGCCGGTCAGGGCCAGACGCTGACGGCTGCGCGAGCGTCGCAGTGCCACCACTTCCATCACGCCCCAGAGCAGCAGGCCTCCCACCACGTGCGGTGGATACGGCATCAGGCGATTGCGGACGGCACGCATGGCGGGCTCCGGTGGAAGAACGACCGCACGGTATCAACGGTGGATGACGGTTCAGTGTCAACAATGTGACATCGTCGACGGCTACCCTGCGCAGGTTCCCAGGAGCCCCCACGTGCGCGACGCACCTGTTACCGACGACCCTGATGATCTCGAAGGCCTGATCGCCCGTGCGCCCGCCAGCGTGCGGTCGGAATCGGTGGGGGAGGTGACCATCGGTGAGCGACACTTTCCGCTGCGGGTGGTGACGCTCGGCAATCCCGACCCGGCAGTGCCGGCTGTCGGCTTCTTCGGGGGCGTGCACGGACTGGAGCGTATCGGCAGCGAGGTGGTGCTGGCCTATCTGCAGTCACTGCTGATGCGGCTGCAATGGGATACCGTGCTGCATGCCCAGCTGGAGCGCTTGCGGCTGGTATTCATGCCGCGCGTCAACCCGGGCGGCCTGTGGCTGGGGACCCGCGCCAACCCTCGGGGCGTCGACCTCATGCGCAATGCGCCGGTGGATGCAACCGAGGCGGTCCCGTTCATGGTGGGCGGGCAACGTATCAGCCGCGAATTGCCCTGGTATCGGGGCGCCGCCGACGCGGGTATGGAGATCGAGAGCGCCGCGCTTTGCCACGTGGTGGAGCGCGAACTGCTCGGCCGTCCGTTCAGCATCGCGGTGGACTGCCATTCCGGCTTCGGCATGCACGACCGGCTGTGGTTCCCCTATGCCCACACGCGGGCGCCGATCCGGCACCTGCCCGAGGTGCATGCGCTGCGCACCATCTTCGAACAGGCGAATGTGCATCACCGCTACGTGTTCGAGCCGCAAAGCCTGCAGTACCTCACCCACGGCGATTTGTGGGACCACCTGTATCAACGTTCGCTGGAAAGCACTGGCCGCATCTTCCTGCCTCTGACCCTGGAAATGGGTTCGTGGCTGTGGATCAAGAAGAACCCGCGCCAGCTGTTCTCGCGCATGGGCATCTTCAATCCGCTGATCCGCCATCGCCAACACCGTGTGATGCGGCGGCAGCTGGCCCTGCTGCAGTTCTTCACCCATGCGGCGGTCAGCCATCCGCGCTGGCTGCCCACCGGCGACGACCGCCTGCGGCATGCCGCCGAGGCGCAGGCGCGCTGGTACGGCGGAACGGATTCATGACGCGCAACGCCACCTGGGTTTTGCTGCGCGGCCTGATGCGCGACCGACGTCACTGGGGTAGCTTCCCGGCGCAGTTGGGGCAGGCGCTGCCGGGGGCGCATATCGTGCCAGTGGACCTGCCGGGCAACGGCAGCCTCTATGCACGACAGAGCCCCGATTCGGTCGCTGCCATGGCGGCCTCCGTGCGCGATCAGCTGCGACAGCTCGGCCGGCCGCCGCCCTATCACGTGGTGGCGATGTCGCTGGGGGCCATGGTCACCGTGGCCTGGGCCGAGGCCCACCCCGACGAACTGGCCGGCGCGGTGCTCATCAACACCAGCCTGCGGCCCTACAGCCGTTTCCACGAACGACTGCGCCCGGCGGCCTGGCCGCTGCTGTTGCGCCTGGCGCTGGGTCAGCCCGGCCCGGCGGCGGTGGAAGCCGGCATCCTGCAGCTGACCACCCGCAGCCCGGCCGCCGCCACCGTGCTGCCGCAGTGGATCGCGTGGCGGCAGTCCCACCCGGTGAGTCGCGGCAACGCCCTGCGCCAGCTGCGCGCCGCGATCCGTTATCGCGCGCCCCAAACGCCACCGCGCGTCCCCATGCTGCTGCTCAACGGCGCCGCCGACGGCCTCGTGAGCCCGCGCTGTTCGGCGCGACTGGCGCAGGCCTGGGGGCTGCCCCTGCGGGTGCACCCCGAGGCCGGCCACGACCTGCCGCTGGACGACGGTGCCTGGGTGGCGGCACAGGTGGCGGACTGGGCGGAGGCGACAATCCCCTAAACGGGTGAGTCGGACTCACCAGCTTTGCGGCAGGCTGCGCGCCAATCCCCAATCTGGTGACTGGCATGTCCGATGACGTCCTGATCGAACGCCGCGGCGCGGTGCAGTGGATCACGATCAACCGCGAGGCGCGGCGCAACGCGCTCAATGAAGGCGTGGTGCGGCGCATCGATGCCGGCATCGTCGCGGCGATGGCCGATGGCGACTGCCGCGCCATCGTCATCACCGGTGCCGGTGACAAGGCCTTCTGTGCCGGGGCCGATCTCGCCAAGGGCACCAAGGGCTTTGCCTTCGCGGTCGACTTCGCCCGGCCTCAGCACTACATCGTGGAGCTGTTCCAGCGGCTGGAGCAGTGCACCCTGCCGGTGATCGCGCGCGTCAATGGCCACGTCATGGCCGGCGGCTTCGGGCTGCTCTGCGCCTGCGACCTGGCGATTGCCGCCGACGACATCCGCATCGGCACCACCGAACCCAAGATCGGGGTCACCCCGATGATGATCCTGCCCTACATGCAGCGTCTGCTGCCGCCGCGCCAGTTGCAGGAGATGTGCATCACCGGCGAGCAGTTCAGTGCCGCCGAAGCGCTGCAGTGGGGGGTGATGAATTACGTGGTGCCACGCGCCGAACTGGACGCCAAGCTGGACTGGCTGCTGGCCCGTATCACTGACAAGTCGCCCACCGCGCTGCGGCTCGGCAAGCAGGCCTTCCACGCCATGCGGGACATGGCGCTACCGCAGGCGCTGGAGTACGCCAAGGTGATGGTGCCGGTGATGTCGAGCACCGAGGACGCGAAGGAAGGCATGGCCGCCTTCCAGGACAAGCGCCCGCCGCAGTTCACTGGAAACTGAGGTCATGGCGGCCCGCAAACCCGCTGCGCGGATGGACCGCGAAGCGCGCATCGACCACATTCTGGTGGCGGCCCGCGACCTGTTTCGCGAACGCGGCTACGAGGCGGTCTCCATGTGCGAGATTGCCGGCCGGGTGGGCGTGGTCGAAGGCCTGCTCTACAAGTACTTCGCCACCAAGCGGGCCCTGCTGATGGCGGTGCTGACGCACTGGTACGAGGACCTGTTCGGTGATTACACCCGTGAGCTGACCGGCATTGAAGGCCATCGCGAGCGCCTCTACCGGCTGATCTGGCGCCATCTCCGCGCGGTGCGCGACGACCCCCGGCTGTGTCGGCTGATGTTCCGCGAGGTGCAGTCGGAGCGGGACTACCACGGTACCGAACTGCACCGCCTCAACCGGCGCTACACCGGCCTGCTGCTGCAGGTGATCACCGCCGGTGTCAGCGCCGGCGAGTTCCGCGCCGACCTGCCGCCGACACTGTTGCGGTCGATGATCTACGGCGGTATCGAACATCACTGCTGGAACTATGTGCACGGCCGCGGACGACTGGATGTCGATCAGCTGGCCGAACAGATCACGCGCCTGCTGTGCGAGGGCCTGACGCCGCCAGCGGGTCGCCGCCCTCGTCTCGTCCGCTCCACCGGAAGCCCCACATGAGCCGTCCCCTGCCCAACCCGGCCCACTGGCCATTCGACACCATCCTGGTCGCCAACCGTGGCGAGATTGCCGTGCGCGTGCTGCGCACCGTGCAAGCCCTGGGGCTGAAAGGCGTGGTGGTGTTTCACGCCGCCGACCGCGGCACCGCCGCGGTGCGGATGGCCGACCAGGCCATCGAGATCACCGGCGAGACCCCGGTGGGCGCCTACCTGGATGGTGCGCAGATCATTCGCGCCGCCCAGGCCAGCGGGGCCGGTGCCATCCACCCGGGCTATGGCTTCCTGTCCGAGAACAAGGGCTTCTGCGAGGCGGTGGAAGCCGCCGGCATCCGTTTCATCGGCCCGACGCCAGCCCAGATCGACCTGATGGGCGACAAGGTGCGGGCGCGGAATGCGGTGGAGAAAGGCGGTTTCCCGGTGGCGCCGTCGGCCATCGAGGATGACGATCCCGCCAGCTTCGTCGAGCGCGCCCGTGCGGTGGGCGCGCCGCTGCTGATCAAGCCCAGCGCCGGCGGCGGCGGCAAGGGCATGCGCATCGTCCGCGATCTCACCCAGCTGGAGACCGAGATCGAACGCGCCCGCTCCGAGGGGCAGCGCTACTTTGGCGATGGCCGGCTGTATGTCGAGCGCTACATCGAGAATCCGCGCCACATCGAGGTGCAGGTGCTGGGCGATGGCCAGGGCGGGGTGGTGCACGTGTTCGAGCGCGAATGCTCGGTGCAGCGCCGCTTCCAGAAGATCGTCGAGGAGACCCCCTCGCCGGCACTGGATGCCGCCAAGCGCCGCGACATCTGCGAAACCGCGGCCGGCATCGCCCGCGCCATCGACTATCGCAATGCCGGCACGGTGGAGTTCATCTTCGGGCAGGGGGGTGAATACTATTTTCTTGAGATGAACACCCGCCTGCAGGTGGAGCATCCGGTCACCGAGGAAATCACCGGCATCGACCTGGTCGCCGAGCAGTTGCGCATCGCCGCCGGTGAATCGCTCGGCTACGACCAGACCGCCGTCACCGCGCAGGGTCACGCCATCGAGTTCCGCATCTACGCCGAAGATGCCGCACGCGGCTACACCCCCACCACCGGGCCCATCCTGGTGCTGCAACCGCCGCAGGGCGAGGGCGTGCGCTGGGACAGCGGCGTGTTGCAGGGCGGCGAGGTGACCTCGGCCTTCGACCCGATGATCGCCAAGCTGATCATCAAGGGCGCCACCCGTGACGAGGCCATCGCCCGCGCCGACCAGGCCCTGCGCGACACCGTGCTGCTGGGCTGCAAGACCAACACCGCCTTCCTGCGCCGGCTGATTGCCCATCCCGCCTTCATCAGCGGCGATGTCCACACCGGCTTCCTCGATGCCAATCCGCAGATCGCCGCCGAGCCGGCGCTGGCGACGGAAACCCTGCACGCGCTGCTGGCCGCCGCCAGTCTCAGCACCCGCCCGATGCGCGACATCGCCGATGCCGTGCCCGATCTGCATGCCGCCATGGGCGGCTGGGCCAACTAGGACGTCCACCATGCAACATGCCTTCAAACGGGGTGACGATACCCACAGCCTGGCGCTGTCGCGCAGTGCCCACGGCTACCGCCTCCACCTCGACGGCCAGACCGTGGCGGTGGATCTGCGCGAAGGGGCCGACCACAGCCTGTGGCTGACCGTGGGCAAGCGCCGCGTGCCGGTGGTGATCGCCACCCACGGGGACGATGTGTTCGTTCATCTGGAGGGCGAGGCCCACCAGCTGCGCTACCAGCACCCGCTGGATCGCCTGGCCGCCGCTGCCGCCGGCAATGCCGAGGACCTCATCCGTGCGCCCATGCCCGGCAGCATCGTCAGCCTGGCGGTGAAGGCAGGCGACGCCGTCAGCAAGGGCCAGACCCTGCTGGTGATGGAGAGCATGAAGATGGAAACCACCCTCGCCGCACCGCGCGACGGCGTGATCGCCGAGGTGAGTTTTGAGCAGGGACAGACCTTCGACCGCGATGCCCTGCTGCTCAGCCTGGAACCGATGGAGAAGTCGGCATGAAGCGTATTGAATCCCGGCTCAACACCGCCTCGGCCGAGTTCCAGGCCAATGCCGAACACAACCGCCGGCTGGCCGCGGCGTTTCGCGAAAAGCAGCGTGCCGTGCGCGAGGATCGCCCGCAGCGCGACATCGACCGGCTGCGCAAGCAGGACAAGCTGCTGGTGCGCGAACGCCTGCAACTGCTGCTGGACCCGGGCACGCCGTTCCTGGAGCTGTCGTCGCTGGCGGCCAACGAGGCCTACGGTGGCGACGTGCCGGGCGCCGGCTGCGTCACCGGCATCGGCATCGTCAGCGGACGGGAAGTGGTCATCAATGCCGGCGACGCCTCGGTGAAAGGGGGCGCCTGGTATCCGCTCACCGTGAAGAAGACCGTGCGTGCGCTCGACATCGCCATCGAGAACCGCCTGCCGGTGGTGCACCTGTGCGATTCCGCCGGCGGCTTCCTGCCGCTGCAGGCCGACCTGTTCGCCGACAAGTACATGGCCGGTCGCATCTTCCGCAACCAGTGCATGCTGTCGAAGATGGGCGTGCAGCAGGTGTCCGTCGTACTGGGGCACTGCACCGCCGGCGGCGCCTACGTGCCGGGGCTGTCGGACTACAACGTCATCGTGCGCGGCACCGGCGCCATCTTCCTCGCCGGCCCGCCGCTGGTGAAGGCGGCCACCGGCGAGGAAGTGAGCGTCGACGAGCTGGGCGGCTGCGACATGCACACCAGCGTTTCCGGCACCGCCGACTATCCCGCCGGTTCCGAAGAGGAAGCCATCGCCATCGCCCGCGACATCGTGGCGCAGTTCAAGCGGCCGCAGAAGGCGCACATCGAATGGCAGCCGCCGGAAGCGCCGCACTACGATCCCGCCGAGCTGTACGGCGTGCTGCCGCGTGACATCAAGGCGCAGTTCGACATGCACGAGGTGATCGCACGTCTGGTCGACGGCTCCCGCTTCCACGAGTACCAGCCGAACTACGGCAAGACGCTGATCTGCGGCTATGCCCACCTGTGGGGCTACAAGATCGGCATCCTCGCCAACAACGGCGTGCTGTTCAACGACAGCGCGCTCAAGGGCGCCCACTTCATCGAACTGTGCAACCAGGCGCGCACCCCCATTGTCTTCCTGCAGAACATCACCGGTTTCATGGTGGGCAAGGAGTACGAGCGCCGCGGCATCACCAAGGACGGCGCCAAGATGATCATGGCGGTCTCCAACTGCGAGGTGCCCAAGTTCACGGTGATGTGCCACGGCAGTTTCGGCGCCGGCAACTACGGCATGAGCGGTCGCGCCTTCGACAGCCGCTTCCTGTTCAGCTGGCCGCAGAGCCAGATCAGCGTGATGGGGGCCGAGCAGGCCGCCAACACCCTGGCCGACGTCAAGATCCGCCAGTTGCAGAAGCAGGGGCGGCAGCTGTCGCCGGCCGAGATCGACGCCATCCGCGACCCGGTGCTGGGCGAGTTCAAGCGCAAGCAGAGCGCCTACTGGTCCACCTCCGAGATGTGGGACGACGGCATGCTCGACCCGGTGGATACCCGCAACGCCCTCGGCATCGCGCTGTCGGCGGCGCTCAACACGCCCATCGGGGATCCGCGCTACGGGGTGTTCCGGATGTGACCGGGCTCGCCTGAACGGATGACGTCGGCCGCCCCGCGCGGACTACACTGCGCCATGGACACGACCTCGCCCGATTCACCCGCCCCGGCAATGCCCGCAGTGCTGCCATTGCCAGCCGAGCAGGTGGTGCGTCACCGCGACATCGTCATCAGCGGGCGCAGCCGCGCCATCATCTGGTTGCTGAAAACCTTCCTGCGGCCGTGGCTGGCGCGGGTGGTGCGCGGCAGCGACGAGCAGATCGCCAAAGTGCAGTTGCGCATGTCGCGCATGCGCTGTCCCGACACCCACGGCCTGCCATTGGACTACGTGCCGATCGGTCGGGTGCCGTCCCATGTGTTCGGTGATCTGCGCGACACCGGCAAGCCGGTGCTGCTGTGGTTGCACGGGGGCGCCTTCATCCTGCCGGCCTCACCACCCGCGCATCTGGAAATGGTGGCGGGACTGGCGGCGCGTGCGCAGATGCACGGAGTGGTGCCGGACTACCGGCTGGCACCGCGCAACCGCTTTCCGGCGGCGCTGGACGACTGCGAGATGATCTACCGCAGCCTGCTCGATCTGGGCTTTCCCGCCAGCCGCATCATCGTCGGTGGCGACTCTGCCGGTGGCAACCTCACGCTGGGCCTGTTGCAGCGCATCCGCAAGCGTGGCTGGTCGATGCCGGCGGCGGCGATACCGGTGTCGCCCGCTACCGAGATGGGGCGCATCCATGCGCCGCCCTCGCGGCCGTTCAAGTCGGGCGTCGATCCCATTCTGCCGATCGCGGCCCTGCAGCGGGTCGATGAGCTGTATGCCGGCGACTGGGATGCCAGCGACCCCGAGCTGTCACCGCTGTTCGCGGACTGCGTCGGGTTTCCGCCGCTGTACTTCCTCGCCAGCGATGCCGAGGTGCTGCTCGACGACACCGTGCTGCTGGCGCGCAAGGCGGCGGCCCAGGGCGTGGACGTCACCTGCGAGATCTGGCCGCGTCTGCCGCATGCCTTCCCGCTGTTCGGCGCCCTGTTTCCGGAGGCCCGGCAGTCGCGCAAGGCCATCCTGGACTTCATTCAACAGCAGCTGAGGGTCTCGCCATGAAGCGACTGCTCATCGGACTGTGGGCGCTGCCGTGGTTGGCGGCCTGTGGTGACGACGCACTCGGCACTGCGGGCGAGCCCCCGCTGGAGACACCCGTCGAGGTGCTCGACAAGGCGCTGGCCTGTACGCCCTTCGAGCACCCCGATACGCCACCGGTGTTGCTGGTGCACGGCACCATCACGGCCGGCTGGGAGCAGTACGAGTGGACCTATGTGCCGCTGCTGGTGGAACGCGGATTCGACGTTTGCGTGGTCACCTATCCGGATCGCGGCCTGGGCGACATGCAGATCGATGCCGAATATGTGGTGCACGCGCTGCGCCGCATCCATGCCGAGAGCGGGCGCAAGGTGGCGATGATCGGCCACAGCCAGGGCGCGCTGATGCCGCGCTGGGCGCTCAAGTACTGGCCGTCGGCGCGCAACGCGGTGGCCGACTTCGTGCTGCAGGCCGGCCCCAACCACGGCACCGCGCTGGCGGACGTGAATCCGGTGGCGCTGCTGCCGCTGGACCTGCTGCCGGTGGTGGGTGACGTGCTGGGTCTGCCCGCGGTGCTGTATCAGTTCGCCCGCGGCTCGAATTTCATCGCGTCGCTCAACCAAGGTGATGAAACGCCGGGCGCGATCGACTACACCAACCTCTACACCGTGTTCGACGAACTGGTGCAACCCACCGTGCCGACACCGACGGCGGCGCTGGATCTCGATCAGGACAACCCCCGGGTGGCCAACCTGCTGCTGCAGGATCTCTGCCCGGGCCGGCTGGTCGATCATGTGACCATCGGGCTTACTGACCGGCTCAGTTTCGAGCTGGCACTGGATGCCATTTCCCATCCCGGACCGGCGGACTTCGAACGGGCCGGAGGGGCCGACCTTTGTGGCCTGTTGCCCATCGTGCCCGACCAGATCGTGTCGCCCGCGGCGGCCACCGCACTGCTGAGCATCCTGCGCCAGTCCGCCGCTGCGGGCCTGCCCGGGCTGCACCTGCGGGGGGAGGAGCCCCCCCTCAAGCCCTATGCGCAGCAGCCGGGCGCCTGAGCGGTGATAATCGGGGTCACCAATGGGCGGCGTCAGCGCCGGAACACACATATTGCGTAGGGAAAACGAAACATCATGAGTGCCTTGGGTGCCGATCAGACGGTCATCATCGTGGGCGCCGGCCAGGCCGGCGGGGAAACGGCGGCGGAACTGCGCCGGCAGGGATTTGAAGGGCGGATTGTCCTGATCGGGGAGGAAGCGCATCCGCCGTACAAGCGGCCGCCGCTGTCCAAGGCCTATCTCTCCGGCAGCGTGCCGGAGACCAGTCTCTACGTGATGCAGCCGGCCATCCTGGAAAAGCACCGCATCGAGTTCATCGGCGGTGTGGCCGTTGCCGGTATCGACCGCGAAGCCCGTGAAGTGAAATTGGCGGATGGTCGTGTCGAGCGCTATGACCGGCTGGTGCTGGCCACCGGCGGTCGCGCCCGGCCGCTGCCGGTGGAGGGTGCCAACGCGCCCAACGTGTTCCTGCTGCGCAGCATCGACGACGTCGCACGCATCCGCGAGCGCTGTGCCGAGGGCAAGCGCGCGGTCATCGTCGGTGGCGGTTTCATCGGCCTCGAAGTGGCGGCGGTGCTGCTCAAGCAGGGGCTGCAGGTCACCGTGCTGGAAGGCCTGGACCGCGTGCTGGCACGGGTGACCGCGCCGGAAGTCTCCCGCTTTTTCGAGCGCATGCACCGCGAGGCGGGGGTGGACCTGCGCACCGGTGCCCAGCTGGCGGGTTTCGAAGGCGCGCCCGAGGTGTCCTCGGTCAAGCTCGCCGACGGCAGCATGCTGCCTGCGGATCTGGTGATCGTTGGTATCGGCCTGATCGCCAATACCGAGCTGGCGGCGCAGGCGGGACTGGTGGTGGACAACGGCATCGTGGTGGATGAATTCGCCCGCACCAGCGACCCGCTGATCTACGCCGCGGGGGATTGCAGCAACCACCCCAGCGCGTTCCTCGGTCGACGGGTGCGCCTGGAGTCGGTGCAGAACGCCATGGAGCAGGGGCGTGCCGCCGCCCGCAACATCATGGGCAAGGAAGAGCCCTATCGGAACGTGCCGTGGTTCTGGTCCGACCAGTACGACCTCAAGCTGCAGATGGTGGGCGTCTCCACCGGGTATGAGCAATTGGTCTTGCGTGGCGATCCCGACACCGAGCGCAGTTTCGCAGCCTTCTACCTGAAGGGCGGCAAGCTGATCGCCGCGGATGCCGTCAGCAAGCCGCAGGAATTCATGTTCGCCAAGAAGCTGGTGGCCGAAGGGCGCGCGCTGGATCCGGCGCAGCTGGCCGATCCCGGCGTTGCGCTGAAGGATCTGGCCGCCTGATGCAGGCCCTGCTGCGGCGGCAACGGGTGCAGGTGCCACGGCACCTGCATCCCCTGGTCGGGATCGACCGCGAGGCCGAGGTGCCGCCCGAGCGCATGGGCCTCAACGCGGCGCATGTGGAGGCCATCTGGAAAGCCGTCGAGGCCTGGTACCGCACCGGTCTGCAGCCGGCGGTGACCCTGGTGATCCGCCGTCACGGCCAGATCGTGATGAAGCGGTCCATCGGCGCGGTGCGCGGCAACGCCCCCGGCGACCACCACCCGCTGGTGCCGTTGGAGCCGGACTCGCCGATCTGCCTGTTCTCCGCCTCCAAGGCCATCAGTGCCTTGCTGCTGCACAAGCTGGTGGAGGACGGCAAGCTCAGTCTCGATGACCGCGTGGCCGCCTATCTCCCGGAGTTCGCTGCCCACGGCAAGCATCGCGTCACCCTGCGCGAGTTGCTGGCGCATCGCGCGGGCATTCCCACCATCGCGGTGGAAGCCCATGGCCCGGAGCTGCTGCGCAACTGGGACCTGATCGTCGCCATGCTGTGCGCGGCCAAGCCCTTTGATCCGCGCTTCGAGAAGCAGGCGTATCACGCCCTCACCGCGGGCTTCATCGCGGGCGAAGTGGTCCGTCGCGTCTCCGGTCTGGAACTGCCCGAGGCGCTTCACAAGTGGATCGCCGAACCCCTGGGCCTGCGCTACATGACCTATGGCCTGGCGCCGGAGCTGCGGGACCGCCTGCCGGCCAATGCCGTCACCGGCCCGGGCCCGGTGTGGCCGCTGACGACTTACATCCGCAGCATCATCGGTGTGCCGTTTGCCGAAGGCGTGGAGGCGTCCAACAGTGATGCCTTCCTGTCATCGGTGGTGCCCGCCGGCAACATCTGCGCCAGTGCCGACGATGTCTGCCGCGTCTATCAGATGCTGCTCAACGGTGGTGAGCTCGACGGCGTGCGGTTGTTCCGTCCGGAAACCGTGCGCGAGGCCATTGCGCCGGTGGGGGCGATCCAGTTCGACCGCACCCTCAAGGTGCCCCTGCGGTTCTCCGCCGGCTTCCTGCTGGGCGAGCGGCCGTTCGGGCTCTACGGCCCCAATTGCGCTGAGGCCTTCGGGCACCTCGGCTTCATTTCCATTCTGGCCTGGGCCGATCCCCGGCGTGCCCTGAGTGTGGCGCTGCTCAACACCGGCAAGTCGGTGGCGCCCTCCGGACTGTTGCGGTTGTCCGGTATTCTTCGGGCCCTGGCCAGGGCCTGTCCGCCGGTCTGAGTCAGACCCACCCCCGCCATGCCAGGAAGCTGTGTATGTCCGAGCCCTTGATCGCCCTGCGGGGCATTCGCAAGCACTACACGCGCGGCAAGCAGACGGTCGAAGTGCTGCAGTCGCTGGACCTCGATATCGCGCAGGGCGACTTTGTCGCGCTGATGGGACCCAGCGGATCGGGCAAGACCACCCTGCTCAACCTCATCGGGGGGCTGGACCAGCCCAGCGACGGCAGCCTGTCGATCGATGGCGTGCGCGTGGATCAGCTAAGTGCCGCGGCCCTGGCGCGCTGGCGCGCGGCGCATGTGGGCTTCGTGTTCCAGTTCTACAACCTGCTGCCGATGATCTCGGCGGCGCGCAACGTGGAACTGCCCCTGCTGCTGACGCGGCTGGGGCGTCGCGAGCGTGCCGAGCGGGTGGCGGTGGCGCTGGAGGTGGTGGGCCTGGCCGACCGCGCCCAGCACAAGCCGGCAGAACTGTCCGGCGGGCAGGCACAGCGGGTGGCGATTGCCCGGGCCATTGTCGCCGACCCGGCCCTGCTGATCTGTGACGAGCCCACCGGGGACCTCGACCGCCGCACCGCCGATGAGGTGCTGGGTCTGCTGCAGACGCTCAACCGCGACCACGGCAAGACCATTGTCATGGTCACCCACGACCCCAAGGCGGCGGAATACGCCCGTCACACCCGGCATCTCGACAAGGGCGCGCTGGTCGGCGCGGCAGCCGCGTGAAATACCTGCCGTTGATCTGGGCCGGTCTGTGGCGCAAGCGCACGCGCACCGTGCTCACCTTCCTGTCCATCGTGGTGGCCTTTTTCCTGTTCGGGCTGCTGCAGGGCGTGAACACCGCGTTCACGCGTGGCGTCGAGCTGGCCAACGTGGACCGGCTGGTGGTGATCAACCGCATCGCGTTGACCGAGCAACTGCCCTATGCCTACCTGTCGCAGATCGAGTCGGTGCCAGGCGTGGCGTCGGTGGCGCACGCCACCTGGTTCGGCGGGTACTACCAGGATCCGAAGAACTTCATCTTCGCCTCGCCGGTGGAGGTGGAACGCTATCTGGACACGGTGCCCGAGGTGGAGGTCAGTGACGGTGCGGTGGCCGCCATGCAGACCAACCGCACCGGCGCGCTGGTGGGCGAGAAGCTGATGGCGCAATACGGCTGGGAGGTGGGGCAGCGGATCCCCATCAATTCCAACATCTGGCCGCAGGGCGGGTTGACCAATCTCAGCTGGGCCTTCGACATCGTCGGTACCTACGCGGTGCCGCGCGACCCGGGGCAGTCGCAGGGCCTGCTGTTCAACTACGCCTACTTTGACGAGGCGCGGTTCTACGGCAATGGCAGCGTCGGCTGGTATGTGGTGCGGGTGGCGGACCCGCAGCGCGCCGCCGAGGTGGCGCAGGCCATCGACGCCCTGTTTGCCAACTCGCCCAACGAGACGCGCACCCAGAGCGAGAAGGAGTTCGCCCAGTCCTTCCTCAAGCAGTTCGGCGATATCAACTTCATCGTCACCAGCATCATCGGGGCGGTGTTTTTCACCCTGCTGTTTCTCACCGGCAACACCACCATGCAGTCCTTCCGCGAGCGGGTGCCCGAGCTGGCCGTGTTGAAGACGCTGGGTTTCAGCGATGCCACCGTGTTGGCACTGGTGCTCGCCGAGGCGCTGCTGCTGTGTGCATTGGCGGCACTGGTCGGGCTGGGGCTGGCGGTGCTCGCGTTCCCGGCGCTGGAGCAGTACATCGGGACCGCAACCTTGCCGCCGGTGGTGCTGATGCTGGGGCTGGGCATTGCGGTGATGCTGGCAGTGATCGTCGGTCTGCCACCCGCCTGGCGCGGGCTGCGCCTGAAGATCGTCGACGCCCTGGTGGAGCGCTGAGATGTTGCGTCAAACCCTTGCTGTCACTGCCATGGGCCTGCGGGGCCTGCCCAGCCGCCTCGGCAATTCGCTGGTGATCGTTACCGGCATTGCCGGCGTGGTGGCCGTGCTGGTTTCGGTGCTGGCGATGTCCACCGGGTTCCGCAAGACCGTGGCCAACACCGGGGCCGATGATCGCGCCATCGTGCTGCGCGGCGGTTCCAACGCCGAACTGTCCAGTGCGTTGGCGCGCGAACAGGCGCAGACCATCATGGAGGCCGCGCAGGTTCGACGGGACAGCGAGGGCCGACCGCTGGCTTCCGCCGAGGCCGTCGTCATCGTCAACCTGCCGACCCGTGCCGATGGCGCTGACGCCAATGTGACCCTGCGCGGTGTCGGCGGCCAGGGGCTGGCGATGCGGCCGGAGATCCGGCTGGTGGAGGGGCGTCTGTTCCAGCCGGCGGTTCGGGAAGTGATGGTCGGGCGCTCGGCGCTGGCGCAGTTCGACGGCCTGTCCTTGGGCTCGCAGGTCGATTTCCGCGACAGCGCCTGGACCGTGGTGGGCGTGTTCGAGAGCGACGGCGATGCCCGCGAGTCCGAGCTCATCGGGGACAATGAGACCGTGCTGTCGGCCTATCGCCGCAACGGTTTCCAGTCGGTCACCGTGCAGCTCGACGATGCGGCCGGTTTCGATGCCTTCAAGGCCGCGTTGACCACTGACCCCACCCTGTCGGTGGACGTGCAGCGGGAGCGCGACTACTACGCCGAGCAGTCACAGCAGTTGACGCAGCTGCTGGATTTTCTGGCGGTGTTCGTCGGCGGCATCATGGCGGTCGGGGCCATGTTCGGGGCGCTCAACACGCTGTATTCGGCGGTGTCCGCCCGCAGTCTGGAGATCGCCACGCTGCGGGCCATCGGCTTCTCGGCCGGCCCGGTGGTGGTGTCGGTAATGGTGGAGGCGCTGCTGCTGGCGCTGATCGGCGGCGTGCTGGGCGCGCTGTTGGCGGCGCTGCTGTTCAACGGCAACGTCGTCAACACCCTGGGCAGCAACTTCAGTCAGGTGGTGTTCCAGCTCGATGTCAGTCCTGCGCTGGTCCAGCTCGGTGTGATCTGGGCACTGGTGATCGGTGCGCTCGGTGGACTGCTGCCCGCACTGCGGGCGGCCCGACTGCCGGTGGTGACCGCCTTGCGGGCTACAGGCTGACGGCGAAGCCGGCGGCGAAACCCAGCATCATGACCCCCAGCAGCACCAGCAGTCGCAGGCCCCAGCGCGGGCGCGGCGGTGGGGGCTGCGGCAGTGTCCGCGGTGCGGTGGGGGCGGCGGTGAGCACGGGCTCGGAGGTGGACGGTGCTCGGTCGCTGGCGCGGCGGCGCGGTGTGGGAATGCCGGTGCGTGGCTGGGTCTGCGTGGTGTCGCGCATCACCGTCGGCGCATCGGCAGCCGCGCCGGCACCGGGCGCGCGCACTTCCGGGGCCTGACGCGCCAGTTCCGGGTTGCCGTCCAGCCAGTGCTGCAGGTCCTGAGCAAACTCCTCGATCAGGGCGTAGCGATCCTCCGGGTGGGGGGCCAGCGCCCGCGCCATGATCGGTGACAGGCCCGCCGGCAGACCGGCCCAGTCGCCCGTCACCAGCGGGTCGTTGCCAAGGCGGTCCAGCGCGATCGGCGGCGCCACGCCCACCAGCATCCGGTAGAGGGTGGCGGCGACGCCGTAGATGTCGGTCCACGGACCCTGCGGGGTGTCGCGCTGGTACTGCTCCAGTGGCGCATAGCCTTCGGTCACCACCACGGACGGGGCATCGGCCTTGTCGGTGGAGGACGGGCGAGCGGCGCCGAAGTCCAGCAGGATCGGTGCCCCCTGGTGCGTCAGGTAGATGTTGTGTGGTTTGACGTCACGGTGCACCACGCCGCTGTCGTGAATGTAGGCCAGGCCGTTGAGCACCGGTTGCAGCAGGCGGATGGCAGTGTCGGCCGACATTCGCGGGGCGATCTCGGCGAGGTGGTCGCCGAGGCTGCGGCCTTCGTGATAGTCCATCACCAGGTAGGCCGTACCGTTGGCATTGAAGTAGCTGCGCACCCGCACCACGTTGGGGTGGTTCAGGCGCGCGGCGATGCGCGCCTCCTGCAGAAACTGTTCACGCCCGGCGGCGACTGCCGGGGCTTCGGCGGGCCCGTTCACCGTCACCGTCAGGCCGTCCGGGCCGCGGGTGGCCAGGGCCCGCGGCAGAAACTCCTTGACCGCCATGCGCTGCTGCAGGTGGATGTCCCAGCAGAGGTAGGTGATGCCGAAGCCGCCGGGCCGTCCGAGTACCCGGCCGACGCGGTACTGGTCCGCCAGGATCAGGCCGTGGGGCAGGTAGAGCGGCGAGCGGGGACTGGACTCGTCGTAGCCGCAGACCGGGCACACGGCGGCCGCATCCTTGTAGGCGAAACAGCCGGGGCAATGTTTCTGAAAGGTCACGCGACCTCCGGTAACGACGTGCAGGGATTGTATGATCCCGGTCTGCCAATTGTCCGAGACACCCCGGGATCCAATTTTGAGCGTTGCCGCCGAAACCCGTGCCGTGCTGTTCGCCGACCTCGTGGGGAGCACGGCCGCCTATGAGCGCATGGGCAATCATGCCGCCAAGGATGCGGTGGACCGCCGGCTGCAGGCGCTCAAGCGCGCCGTGCATCAACACCATGGCCTGGTCATCAAGAGCCTCGGCGACGCCATCCTGGCCTGTTTCAATCACGCTGACCACGCCGCTGCCGCCGCGCTCAAGATGCAGGCCGATGTGGTCAATGACATGGCGGCGGGTACCGGGATCTTCAATCTGCGCATCGGCTTCCACCTCGGTGATGTGCTGTTTGACGCCACCGATATCTTTGGTGATGCGGTCAATGTGGCGGCGCGCATCACCGATGCCGCGCGTGCCGGCCAGATCCTCACCAGCGGCGAGACCGTGGCCCGGCTGGGCGGTCTGCATCTGGGGCGCGCCCGGGCTTTCGACCATGTGCGGCTCAAGGGCAAGACCGATCCGGTTCATCTCTACGAGGTGGTCTGGGAGCAGGAGGAGGAGGTCACCCGCATGGCCAACGGCCCCGGCCTGCGACCGGAAGGGATGACACTGCCCGACCACCATCACCTGAATCTGGTGCTGGGGGATCGCCATCTGCGGTTTGCACCGGCCCGCTTGCCGGTCAGCCTGGGGCGCGACGGCGCCTGCGACCTGCCGGTGGACCACCCGCTGGCCTCACGCCGTCATGCGCAGTGCGAATACCTGCGGGGCAAGTTCGTGTTTTCCGATCACAGCACCAACGGCAGTTTCGTCACCGGCGAGGACGGACGCGAAGTGTTTTTGCGGCGCGAAAGCATGCCGCTGGTGGGCCGCGGCGTGATCAGCCTGGGCTGCCCGCTGCGCGAGCAGTCCGGGCCGGTACTGCGATTCCAGGTGGAGTGATCAGCCGGGCGGGGGCGTGCCTGCCGAGCCACCGGCATCCGGCTTGGGCTCGGCGCGGGCCTCGGTCTTCGCGTCGGTTCGGGTCGGCTGCGACTTGGCGGCGGCCGGTGCCTCGGGGTCCGGTCGCGGGTCGGGCGGCGGCCAGATGAAGCGCTGCGGCGCCCGCAGCAATTGCCCGAGCAGCAGCCGCAGCAGACGGCCGGTCTGATCGAACTCGACGCCCTGGGCACGCATTGCCACCACCAGTGCCAGCGAGAAACTCACCCCGAGATTGAGCGCCCCGATCACCGCGATGCCGGTGGCGGCCCGGGCCCAGTCGATGGCGGCCAGCGGCTCGGCCAGGCCCATCGCCGCGTACACCGTGTTGGCGGTCGAGAAGGTGACGTGCAGGGTGTCCAGTGGCAGGCCGAGGATCTTGCCCAGGGCGCCGGTGGAGCCCAGCATGATGCCGAAATAGAAGCTGCCGGCGATGGCCCCGAGGTTGGCCTCCACCCAGCCGGCGAAGCGTTGCGTCAGCCGTGCCCCCAGCAGGCGACGCAGCCCCCGCAGCTGGGCCAGCCGTTGCGGGATGCGGTCGTAGGCGGCGCGATTGTCGTAGTAGCCGGAGATCAGCCCGCTGAGAAACAGCCAGAGGCCGGTGATGGCCGCCCACAGCCAGGTGGTCCAGGCCAGCGGGTCGATCTGGTGCAGCAGGTAGTCCGCCTTTTCCGGCGTGACGTAGGGGTCGGCGGTCTGCATCAGGTAGGCGATCGACAGCACGATGGGCAGCGGGATCACCATCGCGAAATTGCCGAACAGGGCGACGAACTGACTGCGCAGGGTGCGCACGATGATCTCCGCCAGGCCTTCCAGCCGGTCCTTGCCCTCACGCGGGTCCATGCTCTGCGCGATGCGGTTGGCGGTCATCGCCGGCTGTTTGGTGGCCAGGGCCCAGTGGCAGATGCTCATCAGCACGAAGCCGCCGGCATAGAGCGCTGAATACCGCAGCGCTTCGACAAAGGGGGCGTACTCGCCGTGGCTCATGCTGATCTTGGCAAAAGCCATCAGCGCCACCAGGAAGCCGGCGCCGATGGCGGCACGGAACAGGCCGAAGTACTCGCCACGGTTGTTGGTGATGTAGGCCTCGCCGGTCTTGCCGGCATGACCGGTGATGCGCTTGGCGAGCAGCTCGCTGGTCTGACGGAACAGGTCGCGCACGCTGTTGCGCCGGTTGTTGGCCTCCACCAGCGCCAGGAACAGCGTGACCGCCTGTTCGTTGCGCAGGGCCGGCGGCGCCTCCAGCAGGCACATCAGCTCGGCGAAGCGGTCGATGCTCTGCTCCAGCCGCACCAGCAGGGTGGTGAGGCTGACACTGGCGCCGGTCTTGGCGGCCTGTTTGCGGATCTTGGCGATGATCTCGGTGCACTGCGTCATCAGCACGTCGATCTGCTTGCCGTCGATGGCGTGCTCGCGCTTGTCGGTCACCGCCCGCCGCCATTCGTCGACGAAGGCGCGCATCTCTGCGTTCTGCGTCAGAAAGGGCGACTCGTGACGTTCGATGGCGGCGTGATTGCGCACCAGCTCCGGTTCCAGGCCGATGCTGGTGATGCGATAGCTGAGCACCTCCATGGCGGCAACGATCTGCTGCCCGAGCTTGCGCTTCTCGGCCGCATGGCCGGTTTCGAAGTCCAGGGCATTGACCAGATCCAGCCAGGCCTCGTGGCCGGCGGCACGCAGCCAGAGGTAATCCTCCTCGTGGTGAAAGATCAGGCTGAATACGTCCTTGAGATGATCCGTGTTGATCACGTCCGGCAGCAGGCGCTGCGAGATCCGCCGGGAGAACGCCGTGGAGAAATCCACGCTGCTGAGAATGCCGGCGTCGGAAAACAGATGGATCGCCTGCTTCTCCGCCAGCAGCCACATCAGTGCGGCACGCAGCTTGGAGCGGGATTCCGGCTGGGCCCGCAGCAGGCCGGCCAGGGCCTGGAGGCGCGCGGCGGGTTGTTGGCGTTCCCGGCGGCGTGGCCGCAGCGCCCGCACCAGGGCCGCCAGGGCCGGCACCTGATCATCGCCCTCGGCCGTGGCCAGTCGTGCCAGATGGGGCTGCAGTTGCTGGCGCAGCAGGGCATCCGGCGAAGGCGGCGGGGAACGTTTGAACAGGGGCATGCCACTCCGGGGAGGCGTTGGGCCGGCGCACAGCATACCGGCGCGATGAGACAGGTGGGACAGCGTGGCGCATGCCCCCGGAGGCTGCCCTTGGCCGCGCAGACAGCGGCCGGATCGCGGTCGGCCGTGGTCATCACCTGCGCAGTCGATCACCGCCGGTCGATGCCCTGATGACCGTCTTTTGCGCACCGGGTGTCCCGCCGGCGGGCAGGGCCGCGCACCGCCCCGGGGAAAAGGCGGTTTGCACGCGCCAACTTGGCGCATCCATCCCCAATTCATCCACAGGCTATGCACGGCTTTGGCACAGCGTTGAACACAGAATGTTGGGGCTTGCGTCGGGTCCAGCCACTAGATATGGTTGTGACACCCCGATGACCGCCGACGTGCAATGCGTCCCCGGACGGGCCGGCCAGTTCAGATAAATCATTTGGGAGAGTTCTCAATGCAAGCCACCACCAACAGCCCGTCCAGCGGGAAGGCGTCTCATTCGCCCGCGCATGCGCCCGCGACGGGCACCGCCGAGTTGAGCGCCACCGCGCCCGGCGCCATCCGCGTCATCCGACGCAACGGCAAGGTCACCGGTTTTGATGCCGGCAAGATCAGCATCGCCCTGACCAAGGCCTTCCTCGCCGTCGAAGGCGGGCAGGCTGCCGCCAGCGCCCGCGTGCGCGACATGGTCAAGGCCATCAGCGAGCAGGTGGTGCAGGCGCTGACCCGCCACCTGAGCGGCGGCGGCACCCTGCACATCGAAGACATCCAGGACCAGGTGGAACTGGGCCTGATGCGTGCCGGTGAGCACAAGGTGGCGCGTGCGTACGTGATCTACCGCGAGGAGCAGGCCCGCAAGCGTGCCGCCGAGGCTGCCACCAAGGCGCCGGCCGCGCCCGCCGCGCCGACCCTGAGCGTGAAGCGCGATGACGGCACCGTGGTGCCGCTGGACGAAGCCCGCGTCCGCACCGTGGTGACCGAAGCCTGCGCCGGCCTCAGCGGCACGGTGGTGGACGAGATCGTCGCCGCCGCCCTGCGTGATCTGTACGACGGCATTCCCGAGGGCGAACTCTCCCAGGCCCTCACCCTGGCGGCCCGTGCGCGCATCGAGAAGGAACCCAACTACACCTACGTGTCCGCCCGCCTGCTGCTGGACGCGCTGCGCCACGAGGCGCTGAAGTTCCTCGACCAGCCGGAAAGCCGGCCCACCTTCGAGGAAATGAAGGCGGTGTACCCGGAGTACTTCCGTGCCTACATCCACAAGGCGGTGGCGCTGGAACTGCTGGACCCCAAGCTGGCCCTGTACGACCTCGATGCCCTGGGCAAGGCGCTGATTGCCGAGCGTGACGGCCAGTTCGACTACCTCGGCCTGCAGACGCTGTACGACCGTTACTTCATCCATAGCAACAAGGTGCGCTTCGAGCTGCCGCAGGCCTTCTTCATGCGTGTCGCCATGGGCCTGGCGATGAACGAGATCGACCGCGAGGCGCGCGCCATCGAGTTCTACCAGCTGCTGTCCAGCTTCGATTTCATGAGCAGCACGCCGACACTGTTCAACTCCGGCACCCTGCGGCCGCAGCTGTCCAGCTGCTACCTGACCCAGGTGCCGGATGACCTGCACGGCATCTTCAACGCCATCCACGACAACGCCATGCTGTCCAAGTTTGCCGGCGGCCTCGGCAACGACTGGACGCCGGTGCGTGGCATGGGCGGCTACATCAAGGGCACCAATGGCAAGTCCAATGGCGTGGTGCCATTCCTCAAGGTGGCCAACGACACCGCAGTGGCGGTGAACCAGGGCGGCAAGCGCAAGGGCGCGGTGTGCGCCTACCTGGAAACCTGGCACCGCGACATCGAGGAGTTCCTCGAACTGCGCAAGAACACCGGCGACGACCGCCGCCGCACCCACGACATGAACACCGCCAACTGGGTGCCGGACCTGTTCATGAAGCGGGTGATGGAAGATGCCCCGTGGACGCTGTTCAGCCCCGAGGAAACGCCGGACCTGCACGACCTCATCGGCAGCGCCTTCGAGCAGCGTTACACCGAGTACGAGCGCCTGGCCGACGAGGGCCGCATCAAGAACTACAAGCGCCTGCCGGCGCTGACCCTGTGGCGCAAGATGCTGTCCATGCTGTTCGAGACCGGCCACCCCTGGGTGACCTTCAAGGACCCCTGCAACCTGCGCAGCCCGCAGCAGCATGTGGGCGTGGTGCACAGCTCCAACCTGTGCACCGAGATCACCCTGAACACCAAGGCGGATCAGGAGATCGCGGTGTGCAACCTGGGGTCGGTGAACCTGCCGGCGCACATCGAGAACGGCACGCTCAATCTCGAGAAGCTGGAAAAGACCATCAACACCGCCATGCGCATGCTGGACAACGTCATCGAGTACAACTACTACTCGGTGAACACCGCGCGTAATTCCAACCTGCGCCACCGCCCGGTGGGCATGGGCGTGATGGGCTTCAACGATGCGCTCTACAAGCTGCGGCTGGCCTACGAAAGTGATGCCGCCATCCAGTTTGCCGACGACAGCATGGAGGCCATCAGCTACTTCGCCATCCAGGCCAGCAGCAACCTCGCGGCCGAGCGTGGCAAGTACCCCAGCTTCGAGGGCTCGCTGTGGAGCCAGGGCATCCTGCCGATCGACTCCATCCGCATCCTCAAGGAGCACCGCGGCGGTTACCTGCAGCAGGACGAATCACAGAGCGGCCGTTTCGACTGGAATGCCCTGCGCGAGCAGGTGAAGACCGTGGGCATGCGCAACTCCAACACCATGGCGATTGCGCCCACTGCCACCATCGCCAACATCACCGGCGTGTCGCAGTCGATCGAGCCGACGTACCAGAACCTGTACGTCAAATCGAACCTGTCCGGCGAATTCACCGTGGTCAACGAATACCTGGTGAACGAGCTCAAGGCCCTGGACCTGTGGGACGAGGTGATGGCCCACGACCTCAAGTACTACGACGGCTCGGTGCAGCCGATTGACCGCGTGCCGGCCGAGATCAAGGCGCTCTACAAGTGTGCCTTCGAGATCGACCCCAAGCGCCTCGTCGATGCCGGCAGCCGCCGCCAGAAGTGGATCGATCAGGCGCAGTCGCTCAACCTGTACATGAGCCAGCCCAGCGGCAAGAAGCTGGACGAGCTCTACAAGCACGCCTGGACCTCCGGCCTCAAGACCACCTACTACCTGCGGACCATGGGGGCCACCCACGCCGAGAAGACCACCATCAATGATGGCCGTCTCAACAGCGTCAGCCAGGGCAGCAGCAGCGGCGTCAGCGCTGCGGATGTGGGCGGCCGCCGTGCCAGCGACCAGCCGCAGGCGGAGCCGCCCGTGGAGTACGCGGCCACCGATGTGGGCAGCGCCAAGGTCTGCTCCATCCTCGACCCGGATTGCGAGGCCTGCCAGTAAGGCGGTCCGCCAGCCGTACCCCAAAGGGGCGCCGCAAGGCGCCCTTTTTTGTGGGCGACGAACGCTGCGGATCAGTCGCGGTCGCCCAGCCCCATGGCCGGGTCGCTGACCGAAGCCCGCCCGGTTTCCACCCGGCCTGCCACGCGGCGGCGCCAGCCGGACCACTCGGCCACCGTGATCTCGAAGTCGTACCAGGCGCCGCTGTCCGCCAGTGACCAGGTTTCGCTCAGGCTTTCACCGGGCGCCACGGTGAAGGTCCACGGACCATCATCACGATAGGCGCGGGGACGCACGGTGAAGGTGCAGGGCGCGCGGCCCTCGTTGCCCAGTTGCAACTGCAGGTTGCCGTTGGCGATGTCGTAGCAGGCCTTGGTGCGTGGCGACACCGGGCCTTCCAGCAGCGGTTGGACGAAGTGCCGGTGGAAGCCGTTGGGGCCCAGCACCCAGAGGTCGCAACCACCGCCGGTGAGGCTGGGGCGGAAATCCGCACTGAGCTGTCTGCCGGGCTCCACCGCGTAGCGCTCGGGGAGGGCATCGAGGTCGTGGCGGTCGTAAACGTGGAACACCGCACCCGCCGCCCCGGTGTTGCTGAACACCAGCGTCATTCCGCGTGCGCCCAGTGATTGCGCCTCCACATGCAGCTCATAGGGCAGCGGGCGCGAGGGCCGCACACCCGGGGTCTGCTGCGGCCGGTGGCCGGCGTCGTCCCGTGGTGCCTCGATCTGCGCCAGCTGCTCCTGCGCCTGCCGTAGCGCATCGGCCTCTGCCCGCGACAGCACCGGCAGCATCGGCGCGGGGTCGTCGTTGGGCGTGGCGAAGTTGAAGCAGGACGTGAGGTCGCCCATGAAGGCACGCCGGTATGGCGTGATGTTGGGTTCGGCAACGCCGAAGCGGGCCTCCAGAAACCGCAGGATGGAGGTGTGATCGAACACCTGCGAGTTGACCCAGCCGCCGCGGCTCCAGGGCGACACCACATACATCGGCACCCGCGGCCCGGGGCCGAAGCAGCTGCCGACAAAGGTGGGGTCGAAGGCATGCCGCCCCAGCTGGTAGCGCTCGCCGCTGTCATCGGCGGTGGAGGCGCCGGCCAGGCTGCCGGTGAGCGTCCCCGCCAGACGGTAGGACGGTGCGGCCGGCGGCGGCATGTGATCGAAGAAGCCGTCGTTCTCGTCAAACATCACCAGCAGCACGGTGCGGGACCAGACCGCCGGATTGCTGATCAATGCCCGCAGCACTTCCTGCACATACCAGGCGCCCTGCACCGGGCTGGAGGGCCCGGTGTGTTCCGAGTAGGCCGCCGGCCCCACCACCCACGACACCTGCGGCAGCGCATCGGCCGCCACATCGGCCAGCAGGCCGTCGACGGTGCCGGCCGTCATGGTGGTGGAGACCCCCTTCAGCAGCGGGTGGTGCGGCTGCGCCTCGCGTTGCTCGTACGCCAGCCGGAAGCTGCGAAAGCCTTCCAGCGAGTTGTCGGTGAAGTTGTCGTCCATGTCCTGGTACACCTTCCAGGAGACACCTGCGGCCTCCAGGCGCTCGGCATAGGTGGTCCAGGTGAAGCCGTCCTCCGACGGCCCCAGGTTGTCGTTGTCGTTGTACAGCCGCGGGCCGCCGCCGGTACCGAAGGGATCGTTCCAGCCGGTGAACATGAACAGCCGGTTGGGGTTGGTGTTGCCGTGGTAGGAACAGTGGTAGGCGTCGCAGATCGTGAAGGCATCGGCCAGGGCGAATTGGAACGGCAGCTCCGCCTGCCGGTAATAGCCCATCGACTGATCTTCCTTGAAGGTGGGCCAGCGGCCGAAGCGGCCGGCGTTCCAGGCCGGAATCGAGTCTGCCCAGCCGTGCGGCGTGCCCGACACGCGCTGGGCGTTGCCGACGCTGCTGTCGAGGTGATACGGGCGGATGATCTCGCCGCGCAGGTTGCGCTGCTCCCAAACCGAGCGGCCGCCGGACTGCGGCACCGTGAAACGGTCGCCAAAGCCGCGCACCCCACGCAGGGTGCCGAAGTAATGATCGAAGCTGCGGTTCTCCTGCATCAGGATCACCACATGCTCGACATCCTCAAGCGTGCCGGTGCGGCGTGCGGCGGGAATCGCCAGCGCCTCACGCAGCAGGGCCGGCAGGCTCATCGTGGCCGCCGCCGAAGCGCCGGCCAGCTGCAGGAAACGGCGGCGGTCGATGCGGGTGCTCATGACCGCACCGCCGTTGATGGCGTGGTGCAGTCCACCTGTTGTGCCACCGTCTCACCGGGCGGCGGCGCACAGCGAAGGTGCGGGGGCAGCGTCGGCAGCGGTGTGGGCGGGGCGCCCGGCACCGCCAGCGGCGCCGACGGCCCACAGGCCGACAGCAGCGACATCAGGTACAACGACAGCGACACAACCCGCAGCGGGCCACGGCGACCCGAACGATGAGACGGCATGGAGCGTTCCAGAACAGAAGGGGGATGCTGCGCCGAAGGCCCGTCAGCACGACCGGCTCCACGCAGGAATGGCCGGCAGATTAGGCACTTGCGGCTACAGCGTGATGACGCCGTCGACCGCCTGTGGATAAGTCTGTGCGCCAGGGGTGGAACAAGCTGGGGATTTTCCGGGGGGCAGCCTGTGGGCAAGCCGTGCAATCCGGGGGCCTGACACAAGATGTAGCGGTCGGGCTGGATGGGCATCCCAATCCCTAGTGAAAACCCCTTGACGATGCCGGTAGGGAGGCGCACAGTTGGGCCACGCAAAAGACGGTCGCCGAACCGTCCACCAACGGCGGTTCAAGACCGCATGTAGGGACCCCTATTTTTTGCCCTGGCAGGCCGCGCCGGGCACGACACGCTTGAAGGAGCCATCACCATGCTGACCTGGGACGACACCCCCGCCACGCCGCAGCCCCGCCTGCAGACCGCCACGCCTGCGGCGATCCCCCCGGCGAACCCGCGTCATGCCCCCGCCGATGTGGCCGGCGCCACCGGCCTGGAAGACGTGGAAATGGGCGCCCGCCGCATCCAGGTGGACGACAAGAAAATCATCAACTGCCGCGCCGACCTCAACCAGCTGGTGCCCTTCAAATACAAGTGGGCCTGGGACAAGTACCTCAGCGCCTGCAACAACCACTGGATGCCGCAGGAAATCAACATGAGCGCCGACATCGCGCTCTGGCAGGATCCCAACGGCCTCACCGAGGACGAGCGCACCATCATCAAGCGCAGCCTCGGCTTCTTCTCCACCGCCGATTCCCTGGTGGCCAACAACCTAGTGCTGGCCGTGTACCGCCACCTCACCAACCCCGAGTGCCGCCAGTACCTGCTGCGCCAGGCCTTCGAGGAGGCCATCCACACCCACGCCTACCAGTACTGCATCGAAAGCCTGGGCCTGGACGAGGCCGAGGTGTTCAACATGTACCGTGAGATCCCCTCGATCCACGACAAGGCGGCGTGGAGCCTGCCGTACACCCAGAGCCTGGCCGACCAGAACTTCCACACCGGCACCCCGGAAAACGACCAGCGCCTGCTGCGCGACCTGATCGCCTTCTACGTGGTGTTCGAAGGCATCTTCTTCTACGTCGGCTTCGTCCAGCTGCTGAGCTTCGGCCGCCGCAACAAGATGGTGGGCACCTCCGAGCAGATCCAGTACATCATGCGTGACGAGTCCATGCACATGAACTTCGGCATCGACGTGATCAACCAGATCAAGGTGGAAAACCCCCACCTGTGGACGCCGGAATTCCAGCGCGAAGTGGGCGACATGATCCGCGAAGCCACCGAACTGGAAATCAAGTACGCCCACGACACCATGCCCCGCGGCGTGCTCGGCCTGAACGCCAGCATGTTCAACGAGTACATGAAGTTCATCGCCAACCGCCGCTGCGCCCAGATCGGCATCCCCGCCCTCTACCCGGCGGCGGAAAACCCCTTCCCCTGGATGAGCGAAGTGATGGACCTGAAGAAGGAAAAGAATTTCTTCGAGACCCGCGTCACCGAGTATCAGACGGGTGGGGCGTTGAGTTGGGATTGAGGGCGAGGATGGCGATGTGAACGCTTCTGCCAAAACTCAGGATGAGCGCAAATGCTGAATCAACGGCCCGACTTTTGTCGGGCCGTTTCTGTTTTTGGGTGAGAGGGTGGGGTGTCCGGTTGCAGTTCGTCAGAGCACCTGAGTCAGCGCATTAAAGTAAATGTGATGTCAAGAGGCTGTGTCGATGTGATCCGATCTAGGTCGAGTATTCGGAAGGATGCTGGGCGCCCGGATTAAAGTTGTAGCTTGCTTGCCAAAAAAGACAGCAAGACTATGCGCCGAGTGAAGAATTTCCATTTCAGTGCTCAGGGCGTAGCCAGCGTGCTCTAACCTCGGGGGTCTTCTGGAGGTCTCCCGCAGAGCACGCGAAGCAACCTGACTGTCTAGAGGTTCATCTCATAAATGCACGCACTGCCAATGCGCATATATTCGAGAGGTTGCGAAATCAGATGCAGCTTTGGATCGTTGTGCCATGCCTTTCTGTGCCCCGGCTGGTAGCCCTCGGGTTGCCCATGAGCTCCGACCAATGTTCCCTTCTGATGCCTCGTTTGTTCCGCGAGTTGGGTGCGGATGAGGCTTGGTGTTAGACCGCTATCATGAGTATCTACGCTGCCCTTAGTCTGCTTCTGGAAGAATACGGTCGCGCTCGCTCGGAGGAATTTGCAAAAAATGCCCTGGCGGCAATGTTGCGGGAAGACTTGCCCCAGCAAGTTTCTGAGGTTGTGGCCAATCCTGCTCGGTATGACGTAACTGGTAGCCCTGGAAAGGGAAATTGGGCGGAGGTGCCCTGGATTGCCGTGTTAGATCGGCTGGTTACTGAAACTGCTCAGCAAGGCTACTACGTTGTCTACCTTGTCAAAGAAGATGGTAGCGGCGTGTTTCTATCCCTGAATCAAGGCGTAACAACCATCAGGCAGCAATATGGTGCTTCCGCGAAGCGCGCCTTAGAGATGCGAGCCAAAGATTTCGTAGCTCGCTTGGGCACTCTAGCAAAGTCCTACATCTGCGGCCCTATCGATTTGGGCACATCTAAAGGACTCGGTGCCGACTATCAAGCGGGTTCAATTTGCGCGATTAGCTATCCTCGTGGAAGCCTGCCAGCGGAGGAGAAATTAGTCGCCGACCTTCACGAAATGCTCGGGCTCTATCGTCATCTCGTCGAGCATGAGGCCGCCTTGTTTCCCAGGGCGGACGCTGAAGACGATGAGGTTGGCCTTGAAGCTGAGAATCTGAAAAAACTGAGAAAGCACAAAAGAATCGAGAGGAATAGAAGGCTGTCATTGCGGGTGAAGCGCCTGCAGGGTCATACCTGTAAGGCTTGCGGCTTCAATTTCGTTGAGGCTTACGGAGAACTTGGAATGGGTTTCATAGAGGCACATCATCTAACTCCACTGAGTGAGCTGCATGGGGATGTAGCGCGCCTAGACCCCCGAAAAGACTTCACAGTGCTGTGTTCAAATTGTCACCGCATGATCCATCGGAGTGAGTTCGTAAATAAAGTTGAAGAGTTTCGGGTTAAATATGTGACTAATAAAAGGGTCTAGGGAAACACTGATCAAGTGTCTGAATTTTGCGCCGCTGCGCACTTGGGAGCCA
>ERZ1023313.82-NODE-82-length-45491-cov-4.924773_pt1 | contig 45491 bp, 47 predicted proteins | sample MGYA00521233_ERZ1023313 | MGnify/ENA primary metagenome ERZ1023313 (study PRJEB32759, sample SAMN07749866) | skin metagenome | biome: transportation; feature: city; material: polyester macromolecule | host: Homo sapiens | place: Hong Kong:TKO line | collected... | reverse complement strand
CGCTGGGTGACAGCGGTCAAAGAGTAGCAGGAAATGTCCATCGTGCGGGCAAAGTTATCGGCGGTCGTATCAACGAAACGGCCGGTCAGCTCGTTCTTGTCGGAGAATGCAACGGCATGAACCAGAAAATCGATCTTGCCCCATTTTTCTTCAAGCGCCTTGAAGACGTCGTCGATGGACTGAGTGTCGGTCACATCACAATGACCGGCCACAAACGCACCCAGTTCTTCCCCAAGCGGTTCCACGCGTTTCTTCAGAGCGTCGCCCTGGTATGTGAGGGCAAGCTCGGCACCGGCATCGGCAAGCGATTTGGCGATCCCCCAGGCAATTGACTTCTTGTTTGCCAAGCCCATGATCAAGCCACGTTTGCCGTTCATCAGTCCGCGCGTTTCCGCCATCGTATTCTCCGATTAGGATTCCATTCACCACCCGAGCGGGCTGGCCTCCTATGGCACAAGGCATTTTCTCCTTCAAGTCAGACCGAGACGGAATGAAGCGTCGACGGGGGCCGGTTCAATCACTATGTTGGCCGCAAAATTTGATCACGGAACAGGACGAGAATCCCGACTATGGAGCCCTCCCCTCACGCTGAACGCTTCGCCGAAATGATCGGCGAAGCCAACGTATTGACGACCGCTGAAGACCAAGCCCCGTTCCTCACCGAGTGGCGTGACCTATATAAAGGTGTCACCCCAATGGTGCTGCGGCCAGGATCCACCGAAGAGGTCAGCGCGGTGGTGCGCTATGCCTATGAGAACGATCTGAAGGTCGTCCCGCAAGGCGGTAACACCGGGCTCGTCGGCGGTCAAATTCCGCAGGAATCCGGGGACGAAATCGTTCTTTCTCTCACCCGGATGAACAAAGTGCGGGCCGTCGATCCGGACGGTTTCACGCTGACCGTGGAGTCCGGCGTGATCCTTGAGACGGTGCAAAACGAGGCTGAAAAAGTCGACCGCCTGTTCCCGCTGTCACTCGGCGCGCAAGGCTCCTGTCAGATCGGCGGCAACATTTCGACCAACGCCGGAGGCACCGCCGTGCTGGCATATGGCAACACCCGCGACCTGGTTCTCGGGCTCGAAGTTGTGCTGCCGACAGGTGAGATTTGGAACGGCCTGCGCACCCTTCGCAAGGACAATACCGGTTATGATTTGAAACAATTGTTTATCGGTGGAGAGGGCACCCTGGGGATTATTACGGCAGCCTCTTTGAAGCTGTTTCCAAAGCCGAAGAAACTGGAAGCTGCGTTTATCGGCCTCGCCAACCCGCATGCCGCGTTGAAGGTCTTTTCAATGGCCAAGGCGCAGGCCGGACCGCTGCTCACCGGTTTTGAAATCATGCCGCGTGTCGGCGTGCAATTCTGTCTCGATCATCTGGACGGGGCACGGGATCCCTTGGAGGGCGAACACGCCTGGTATGTGCTGATGGAGCTGTCCAGCGGCTCTGAAGTGTTCCCGGTCAGGGACCTTATGGAAGGCATTCTGGGCGAAGCTTTTGAAGCCGAGCTGGTTGAAGACGCAGCCTTTGCCCAGAACCTCACCCAGGTTCAGGACTTCTGGCACATTCGCCATGGCATGTCGGAAGTCCAAAAGGCCGAAGGCGGATCCATCAAGCATGATGTCTCTATACCGGTTGCCTCTGTTCCCGACTTTCTCGATGAGGCGATTGCTGCCGTCGAAGCATTCATTCCCGGGTGCCGGCCGGTGCCATTCGGCCACTTGGGCGACGGCAACATCCATTTCAATGTCAGCCAGCCGGTTGGCGCGGACAAGGAAGCCTACCTCGCAAAATGGGACGAGATGAATGCGATCGTCCACGGCATCGTTGCAGATTTCAGCGGCAGCATTTCCGCAGAACACGGTATCGGGCGTTTGAAGAAGGATCTGCTGCGCGACGTCAAATCAGAGATCGAGCTCGATCTCATGCGCCGGATCAAATCGGCCTTCGATCCGAAAAACCTCATGAACCCGGGCCGGGTACTCTAAGTATTCTAAAAACGGGGAGGTGCCCGCCTCCCCTAGCCGCTTTTCTTCCCATACCACTGCAGTGGTGTTTCACGGCGGCATTTCAGCCTTGGAACAACCGAGTGCCTCGCCGGGTTCAACAAGCAAAACTGCTGTTTAAAAAAATCAGCTACTTGGCAATATCCATCGACTGCATCCACTCACCTTCGGAGTAAATGCCTATTTTTACTTCCAACAGTGAATGCTGTACTTGCCGGTTCGGTAAACGGCGCCGGAAGGACGGCCAAACGGATTGGCAGCGCATGCCTGCTGAGGCATGCAATTGTCAAAATAACCATATTGCAGCGATTTATGCCCTGAGCGGGGATGCACAGGCCAAGCGACTTAGCGGCGATTGCTGACCCGATAAATTCACTCTGTGAAGTAAATGCCTGTTTAAGCAATTTTTTTAATTCTGACCAAGTGGTCAAAAGACGGTTTGCCTCGCCTCAGTCCTAAGTTCCTAAGGCCAGGTTTTTCCCACAAATCCACTGCCGAAAAGGCAAGTTTTCAGCAAAAATCGGGTCCATCCTGAATTCGGGCCGTTTTTTTGGCGGTCACCACCTTGGGAAAATTCTCATTATTTCTCAGCGCGATCGCAGAATTCACATACAAAGAATTCCCAATTTTCGCGCTTACCTTTTGAAAACTCCTGGATAATTTTCGAAATAGTTAAAAATTTCCTAAAATCCAAACTTGCAACGGCAAAAACCAATAGCAGACCAAGGAGGAATACTGGGCCGGATCTAGCTCTCTGCTCGGCGGCGAGTAAAAGGGCAAGTCTCCTTCCCTAATCAACAGAATCGAAGACTGGGCATCTACAAAAATTACAATACAAAACGTCTATGACCCCATAAAAATTAGCTATTTGAAAATATGGTAAGCAAATAGTTAACGTTGTTCATAGGCAAGAATAAGCCAACCGGCCGTTAAGGCCAGAAAACAGCCAAAAGGCAGCGGCAAGAGCAATCGCAGCCAGGCAGGACAGTGCACGTGAAGAAGCGACGAGTGCGTTTCTTTGGATGGAGGCCACAATGCAGGTTCAGACTCTACAAGTGTCCGATCCTTGGGATCGGGTGAAGGCGGAACTGAAAAATGAACTGGGCGAAGACATTTTCTCCAACTGGTTCGGCAGGGTAAAACACGAAGAGACAAACGGAGATGCGGTTCGTTTGTCGGTCCCGACACCGTTTCTCAAGAACTGGATCTTGAGCAATTACGAAAAGCAGTTGGTCAACCTGTGGCAGCGGCAGCACGACGACATCAGCCGGGTTGAGCTGACCGTTCGCGGTGCACTCCGCCCGCGGCCGGCTGGCAGCCAGGCACCAAAACCGATCAAGGCACGCCGCATCAGCGGCCGGGCCGCCCCATTTGCCACAAACCCTCAGTTCGGCTCGGTCAACACGGCTGCGTCCATCCCGTGCCTGGCGGACACGGGTGAAGATGCTGCAGCTGATTTCCTGAACGGCGCCGCGCTGAACCCGAAACTGACCTTCGATACCTTTGCCGAAGGAACGTCCAATAGCCTCGCCTGTGCAGCAGTGCGCCAAATGGCGGCCGGTCACGATGGTTCGCTCGGCCTGCTCTACATCCACTCCTCCACCGGCATCGGCAAAACGCACCTGCTACAGGCTGCGGCCACCGAAGCACGGAAAGGTGGGCGCCGGGTGGCTTATTTGTCTGCTGAGTTCTTCATGTACCACCTGGTACCGGCCTTGCGCACACCGGCCTATCCGGTTCTGCGCCAGGCCATGAAGTCCATCGATCTGCTTTTGATCGATGATCTGCAGTTCCTGCACGGCAAACAGGGCCACGAAGAGTTCGGCAAAACTCTCGAAATGCTCATGGAATCGCCGATGAAGATCATCATGGCGGCAGACCGGGCTCCGGACGAAATGAGCACTTTGGGCACCACGGTCCGCCAGCGCATCCAGACCGGTGAAGTTGTCACGATCCAGGCGACCGACTACGCGCTCCGTCACGATATCCTCAAGAAACGGATCTTCTCGGCGCGCCGGACCCATCCCGGCTTCACGGTTCCGGATGAAGTGATCGACTACATCGCCCGCTATGTGATTTCCTCCGCACGGGATCTGGAAGGCGCCTTGAACCGCCTGTTTGCACACAACCAGCTGACCAAACAGCCGGTTACCATGCAGCTTGCTGAAAAGACCTTGCATGATCTGGTCCGGATCGGTGAGCCGCGGTCCATCAAGGTTGAAGACATCCAGAATGTTGTCTGCAAGCACTTCAGCGTCACCAAAGCGGACCTGCTGTCTTCGTGCCGCGCCCGGACCCTAGTCCGTCCGCGCCAGATCGCGATGTACATCGCAAAGGTCATGACAGGGCGGTCCTTGCCGGAAATCGGACGCCGGTTCGGCAACAGGGACCACACCACGGTTCTCCATGCGGTGCGCAAGATCGAAAGCATGGTTGCGGGCGACGCAGCATTGGCCCAAGAGGTCGAACTGTTGAAGCGTCTTGTCCACGCATGACACGATGCTGGCCTGATTTACGCAGGCTTCAGGCCAGCTTCACCCAATACCCTATTGGTGTGGCAGACCTGATTGCCCTGCCATTTGATTGTGAAGCGTTGTGTACCTGAGTTTCTACTCCTCCCTCCCTTGAAGCCGCCGCGAGCGGCTTTCTTTTTTGCTCTCTTGATTTATTTAAACCGCGCGCTTACATGTCGCGTCGGTTTGAAGGGACCAGCCGTCCGCGGGCGACAAGCCTCGGTGAACACCTTCGCAGCCGCCTGGCTGCTTCAATCGTTCCTGACTAAGTTGTGCAGGCCGATGGCAATGCGGACCCCATCCGAACATGCCTGCCTTTCTTGGAAGGGTACGTAATGACTTTACCTAATCTGACTGATCTGAAGTCTCAGGCGAAACGCCTCCGGCTGGCGATCTCAAATTCTGACAGTGCCGACATCAGCCACAGCAAATCGCTGGAACTGGTTGCCAAACAATATGGCTACCGGGACTGGAATACATTGCATGCGGCCACCCAGAGCAACGGCTTCCGCCCGTTCACTGTGGGAGACCGGGTGAACGGCACATATCTTGGCCAGTCTTTCGAAGGCGAAATTCTCGGCTTCGCAAAAACCTCGCAGTCCGGGACCTACAGGGTGACCATCCAGTTTGACGCCCCTGTGGATGTGGTGACATTTGACAGCTTCTCTGCTTACCGGAGCCGCGTCACCTGCACCATTCGGGAAAACGGGGTTGCGATCAACCGGACGTCCGACGGGCGCCCGCATTTGGTCATGGACCTGGCTGCGTAGAGCAGCTTTGGGCGTCTGAAACAAAACGCCCGATGCTCTGTGCGGCGCTGTTACCTTTTCCGGGTCATCACGAGATGGCCCGGAACCGGCTCCCCTTCCTCCATCCGGACGGTAATCGGATCCATTGCCAGGATGTCGAACCCGAATTCCTCAAGCCTTTTTCGAACATAAGCTTCGCCCTGAGCAAACCGGCTCTTCGGCCCGACCATATAGTCCCGTCCGTCCAGCACGGCATCCGGCAGGGTTTCGGTCGAAAAGGCGAGATACCCGCCCGCGACCAACCGCTCGGACGCGCCTTTCAGAAACGGTTCAATCGCACCGAGATAGGGAAACACATCCGTTGCGGCGATAAAGTCCCAAGATGGACGTCTGCCGTCTTCTTCCTCAAATTCTTCAAGAAACTCGACGGCTTCTCCGACATAGAGGTCATCATAGACCTCCCGATCATAGGCCAGTTCGACAATCCGTTCCGACAGGTCAACGCCGGTTAGATGCTGTGCGGTCTCGGAGAACGCGAGACCAGTCAATCCGGTGCCGCAGCCAAGATCCAGAAAACGGTCGAACGGTCCCAGCTCCAATCGCCCGACAAGGTCCTGGAGCAACAACGGGACACAATATCCAAGATCATCGACCAGGATTTCATCAAAGACATCGGCATGCTGATCGAACAAGGTCGCCACATAAGCATCCGGCATCTTGCCGGGCGTCTCCGCCACCCCCATCGCTGCAAGGCGGATACTGACGCCGCCAGGATCGGACGGATCGAGGGCCAAGGCTTCCCGGTAGGATTCGGCAGCTGCGACGAGATCACCTGCCTTTTCGAGTTTCAAACCCCGATTGTAAGCTTCAGCAAGCGCGTCGTTCTCGACGGTTGCTGCAGGCATGTCAGATACGTCGAAATTGGTTTGATCGTCGCTCATCAGGCTCTCATTTCTCGTTGAAGCCCTCTCCTATCGCGGCCTTGATTACAATGCACGGCAAATGAATGTTCTTGAACCAAATTCCAATCATTGCCGAACGAACTTGGGTGCCCTTCGGCAGAAGAATGTCAATGCCAGGTTTTGATCGGTTGCGATCATTTTGTGACGAACCCACCGCGTCCTAAGGATATTTCTGTCCGAGTTTGAAACTCGGGTAGATCACCTTCCAACGGTTACCGATAATTTCAATGAAATTGGAGAGTGACTTACCACAAACTACGGCTTTGGAGGGTGATGCTCGTTCATCTTTCAGGCCTCTCACCTAGTTCATTGGATCGTCGCGCCCGGGTCTTATGAAAGTGTGCAAATATGGCCGCAGCGTTGCGAATGTTTGAAATGTCGCTGATGACCGATAAAAGCGAGACGATGTTGTGATGTTAATTCAACTTTTAAGCGTATTGATGCAAGATTTCCCGCAATTTTATAAAAGTAGATCTCTGCCAAAGCCCCGGTTGCTGCTATTTTCGTGAGTGGATTGATTATATATTTCTACCCATATCATGGTCGCATATTGTAAATCTTGGGGTTTTAGATATCGTGATTTGTGGATTCCATAATCCTTGGTGAAGTTATGTCGGAAAACAACTTAGTCAATTTTGTTTTTCTGGATTCTCGTATAGATACTCGACGGAACCCTAGAGACGCTCTTGCTGGTTTTGCAACGGCTATTCTAACCACTAATGAGATTGAGATGACAAGCTTGAAGCAAGTGGTCGAGCACGTCATTAACAGCCTACGCCCCAATCAAAAGATCGGGGTCTTGCAAATAATCGATCATGGCGATGCAGTCGGGCAAGAGTTCGGTTCAGACCTGATAACACACATGTTTTTATTAGGAAAAGGGCTTGGCAAACTCGAGTGGCGACAACACTTGATGCGTCTGAAGGGAAAGTTTGGTAAAGACGGATACATTCATCTTGCCGGGTGTAAGGTAGGACAATCTGTGTATACCATGATGGAGATTTCGAAACTCACAGGTGCTCCAGTCTTTGCAGGGACCGGTAATACCACTGCATCAGGCCACAACACCGGCAGCTACGTTTTGGTTGATGCAGCCAAAAGCAAACTAAGTTATAGATACGAGACAGGCAGCCCCTCGGTAGAAGCTCTTAACAAAGGAAGAGAGATGCCGATGGGCTCGCGGGTTCCGACCTCAGACGTGTTCGACAGGATGAGAATGCGCGCAAACGTGGTCAAAATAGTGTTTAAGGCAATCGCAGGTTCTTAAGCACAGCGCACTGCCATACCATAACATTCTTCCTAGAACTTGGCGCAGCGCCCGATCATAGCTCACTGTTCAGCACAGATCCTCACCTGCTCCGACAGAAAATGCGTCGACTTGAGGTTAGCTATTTCGCCAGCTCAAGAGACAGACAATTCTGAAATTCCATGCCAACTGAAATGGCAACTAAAACCAGCACAGGATCGGTTGAAATGAGCTCACCCCGGTCATTCCACTGGCTAGAAAACCATCGGTTCCTAGACGCTCAAAACAGATCCAACTGCCCACCGCCTGTTGCCGTCTTCTTTTGAGTTCGGCTTGTCTTTTCCGGAGCGTTGGTCTGCTCAAGCGGAACCTCGACTTGCAGATCCGGGTCATCGTTCACGACTTTGTTGACCCGCGTTGAGACAGGAACAGCTTTCAGGTAATCGTCTTCGATTGGCAGCATCAGTTGTTTCACATCCCGAACGGGCACATTGCCGGTGTCCAGCCATGTCTCGAAACTCTCCGGTTTCAGGATCACCGGCATACGATGGTGGATCTCCGCCATCATCCGGTTGGATTGCGTGGTGAGCATCGCCCCGGAATCCATGTCGCCGCCGTCCGGATCCGACCACGTTTCCCAAAGGCCCGCAAAGGCCATCAGCCCACCATCTGCGGGCGAAATATAGAAAGGCTGCTTGCCCTCGGGCGTCCGCCGCCATTCGTAAAAACCGGAAGCTGGAAACAGACACCGATGGTGTTTCATCGCCGACCGGAAAGATGGTTTTTCGGCAGCTGTCTCTGCGCGCGCATTGATCAGGAGCGTGAAACTTGCCGGATCCTTCACCCAGGACGGGATCAGGCCCCAGCGGACAAGTTGAAACCGCCGCTGGCCATGCGCATTGATCACTGTCGCCACCGGCTGGGTCGGTGCGATGTTGTAGCGTGCCGGAAAATTCGGTTGATCGATGTAGCCAAAAAGCGCCCGTACATCGTCCGGTGTGGCTGTCAGGCTGTAACGTCCGCACATGTCTGGTTGTCCTTATTCACATGCCCGTTTGCGAATTATCAAGAAATGACGTGAAGTTAGGCAATTTGAAACGATAAAGCGCTAGCTTTTTCGAAAGTAACACAAACGGGGGTCGGGTATGGAATGTGTGGATCCAGTTTTGGGCGCCGGTGAGCTGGCCGCCGAACGGCTGGAGCAGGCCAATATCAATTCCCAGACCGGCCTGGCAACCGACTACCTAAACCATTTCAATGAAGTGATGATGCTGCTCGAAATGCTGCCAGACATGCCCGACTGCGCGGCTGATGTTCTGGAATGGCAACCGCTCGATTATGAGGAGCATTTCGAGAATTCATCCTTCAAGGACAAGAAACTGGCGATCCTTGCCTATCATGCCGCACCGTCCCACCTTCGCGAGCACCTTGAAGCCCGCGTTTCCGACATCAATGCGCTGGTGGCTCAAATCCAGGATCAGCTCCGCGAAACCGAAGACGCGTCGGTGATCGCCGCAGAGATCGCCCGATTTGCAACCAACGAGATCAAACCGCTGATCTCGACGGCAAGTGGTGTGATCCACGGTCACGTCAAACCGGAAGCCGAGCAACCCGAGGGCGATGACGCGCAGGCAGAGATCGACGCCCTGTTTGCCTGATCGACCTTTTATGTGACAGAGTTCGGGTATGTCCCGCCCCTTCCCTTCCATCCCCATTCTCAGCGTCAGTGTGCTCTGCCACAAGGATGGCTCCGCGCTTCTCATCAAGCGCGGCAAACCGCCTTACAAGGACCATTGGAGCCTGCCGGGCGGCAAGGTGGAGTTCGGCGAAACACTTGCAGAGGCCGCGGCGCGGGAGCTGCGCGAGGAGACCGAGCTAACCGCAGAGCTTGCCGGACCCGTCGAGGTGTTTGACTCCATCCAGCGTGATGAAACCGGGAACATCCTTTCTCATTTCGTTTTGGCAGTTTTTGTTGCGGCAAACCCGTCCGGGACCGTGATGGCCGGTGATGATGCCACCGCGGCCGAATGGGTGGCCCTAGAAGACCTGGACGGCCGCATCACGACACCTGGAACACCGGCGCGGATCCGGCGCCTGCTCTCCAAGCTCTCCTGAGAAGCGAATTCCTGGGGTCAATGCACCATAGCTGTTGCAGGACGCGATCGCCCGGCGCATGATCGTCCTATGTTCGGAAACACGATACAACCTGGGTTTCCCGCCGCCGCCTTTTTGGCGGCGTTTCTTGTCGTATCCGGACCTCCAACCGCCTCTGCTCAGGACACACCAAGCGTGAGCGCTCCGCCATATGAACCGCAGCTGATGCGGCTGTCTGAAATCTTCGGAGCCTTGCATTACCTGCGTCCGCTGTGCGGAGAAGACGACACGCCGACCTGGCGGGATCGTATGGAGGAATTCCTCGACGCTGAAACCCGGGATGAAAACCGGCGACGGCGATTCATCGAGCGATTCAATCAGGGTTATCGCGGTTTTTCAGTCGCTTATCAGGACTGCACGGATGCCGCACGTCTCGCCATGGCACAGTATTTGGGCCAAGGCGAAACAATCATATCCGACGTGACCAGCCGTTACGGGCGCTGAACTCGGCAGATTTTTCCATTTCGTTATCAGTTCGTAAACTTTTTGCATCAAATTTGTGGGTGGCCGTTAAGTTTGTGTTCACGGTTGCTTATCAGCGCGATTCACCGTGCTAGGATCAGTTCATGAGATTCGGGGATGGGACACGCTGGGGTTGATGCCATGCGCGTCGGGAAAGACCGGTAAGGGAACGAATGATCAACGACGATTACGCCGAAGCGGCAATGGAAGCCGAATTTGCCGAAGACGAGGATATTCGGCGCGCTGCATTGGGCTTCATTTCAGAAGCCTGGTCAGAAGCTATTGCCAATGGTGTCGACGCGGATGCTGTCGCACATGCCGCAATGTTCACTGCCCTTGCCGACCTCGTTGCGGCCTATGGCGAAGATGCTGTTGCCAAACTGGCGGAAGGTTTGCCGGACCGTATTCAGCGTGGCGACTACACGGTCAACCGGGTTCTGCAGTAGCATCAGCTTGGCAAGTACCGATTTTTGGAGAGGCCGGTTCATCCGGCCTTTTTGAGTCTCGTGTTGCGCAAAGCCCAGGGTCAGCGGATCAGATCGTAGGCAAGCTTCAGGTAGATCAGCCCGCCGAAGATCATCAAAATGGCACCGGCAATATGATTGGCCCGGTCGAGCCAGGCATCGTCGATGCGGGATCTGAAATGGGTCACCGTAGCGGAGATGAATACCCACCAGGAACACGCGCCGACCGTCACACCAGCGACCATCATCAGTGATCCGAAGTAGTTGTCGTGGTCCGGGCGCCAGTCCCCTAGACTGCCGAAAATCGCGATGAAGGCGAGAATTGTTCCGGGGTTTGTGATGGCCATAAAGAACGCCGCCGTTGCATCGCCCCAGAACCCGTGCTCCTTGCCGTCATCTCCGCCATTCAAATGCGGATGGCTGTTCCAGATTTTCAAACCGAATATGATCAGAAGCGCCCCACCGACGATTTCAATCAGATCAAATTGGCCTTCGATGAACCGCGTGACGGCGGAGACGCCAAATATCGCGGCGGTCGCATAGAGCGTGTCTGCGACAACAGCCCCAAGTCCAACGAACACCCCATGACGAAACCCGCTGCGTACGGCATGCTGAATGGCCATGACGTTGACAGGTCCGACCGGCGCCGTGGTGATGATACCGATGAAGAAGCCAATAACGGCATATTCTAAAAAGGTCACAGGCCAGCCTTAGGTGTGTTGTCGTCGCCCGAGCGGGAGGGAATACCTTCGATAGCGCCGCAGCCCATGCACCACAAGCATATCAACGCCGTTTCTTATTGTTTTCACATTGCCATGAACTGATTAAAGAAGAACGGCTGACGGCACGGCGATTCTAAAGGATAAAGACCGATGAAATTGCACACCCTCGGGGCATGCATTGCCTTTCTCTTGTGTGTTGGGAACGCTCCAGCCAAAACAGTCACTGTCGAGACGATAGAAGTGTCGCCCGCCCAAGGTGAAGACAGTCCTGTGGCCTCCCCGGAAACCATCCCACTCGGAGATCTGCCCGGCACCTTGGAAAATGCTGATGAGGTGATTGGTGACGTCCCGGACGTCCTCCAGGATCGCCCGCAAATCCTTTACAACAAGTCCTATCTGCCCAAACCCGTCGCCCGCATGCATTCCCAGATGATGGAGGCCGCTCTGTCCGGCGATATCAACCGGATGCGCATCATTCTGGAAAGCAACGAGGTCATGCCGACCTTGTCGTTCGGAGAAATTGAAGATCCGATCGATTTCCTGAAAGAGAGCTCCGGCGATGGGGAAGGCTACGAGATCCTGGCAATCCTCGCAGACATACTGGACGCCGGTTTCGTACATGTGGACGCTGGCACCCCGCAGGAAATGTATGTCTGGCCGTATTTCTCTCGCTATCCGATCCAGGATCTAACGCCGGAGCAAAAGGTTGAGCTCTTCCGCATCGTAACCTCAGGCGACTTTGCAGAAATGGAGCAATACGGTGCCTGGAATTTCTACCGGGTCGGCATTGGCCCGGATGGCACCCTGCATTACTTTGTCGCCGGCGATTGATCCGGAAAGATCACGGTTTGCGGAGGTCTGCCATAACGGCATAGCCGCGATAGATCGGCTTGTAGGAACATGTGGCGCCGTTGTCCTGCGCCAAATTCTGCAGTTCTACCTGCAGATCCGCGCGCGGTGTGACATGGAAAGAGGCTAGCCATTTCATTAAAAGCGCTTTGAACCACACCGGCAGCTCCTCCTGCTGGCCGAAATCCACGATGTGAATACGCCCTTGAGGAGCGAGGTGCGCCAATCCAGCCGCCAGCGCCTCACGCCAAATCGGCATCATGGACAGGGTGTAAGAGAAGAACACCCGCTCGAACTGGGAGACACCCAAAGGCGTCACCGCCGCCGGGTCTGAAGCATCTCCGCGAACAAGGATGATCCGGTCTGTGAGGCCTGCTTTTTCGATATTCGCGCGGGCCGTCTCGAGCATCTGTTCAGAAATGTCGAGGCCATAAAACCGCACGTTAGGATAATGCTTGGCCGCCGCGATCAGATTGCGCCCTGTGCCGCAGCCAAGCTCAAGAACATGACTGCCCTCCGACGGTGCCAAATCGCGGATAAGCCGGTCCCGGCCGAGCAAATAATATTTGCGGGTCAGATCGTAGATGTGGCGCTGGTTGCGGTAGACCGCATCCATCAGGCTTGCGGTGTCAGCTGTTTGGCTCATGACGTTTGCGGCGCTCGCCTATCCCTTGAAGACGTAGAGGTGGAACCCGCCATAGATCGAGGATCGATCCTGACGGCCGAGCTGAAGGCTCTCCTCAGCTTCATAGGTCCAGCGGTCCAGGATCTCGTCGGCAACACGGCCCGGCAAAAGGCTCGGCTCAGCAGCCGTCCGGAAGATCACCCTTGCGCCTGGACGCGCCGTCCGCGTGATCTCGCTCCAAAGTGCGTTGAGCTGGTGATCCGTCATCCAGTCCTGCGCATCCAGCAGCACGTATGCGTCCAGGACATCCTCGCCAACGCTTTGCAGATGCTCGGTGAAGTTCCGGTTCAGGACCCGGACGCGGCCCGCGCGGTCGCGGATGTCTTCAAAATGATCGCGTTTGAGATACGGCGGCAGAGGTCCGGATTTACCCGTCGTTCCGCCATCTTGCGGCGCATACCCCCGGCCAAAGGCCTGCCACGCAAAGTAGTTGTCTGACATGGAGAAATCGCAAGCAAGTTTCTCCAACCGCTCTTTGAGAACCGCAGACATGTTGCCGTCCGCATTGCCGGATACCAGCGCATCATACTGCGCCGGTGGGATGCCCAAACCATAAAGAGACATCTTCTTCGATGTCGCCCAGCGGACCAGGCGCTTGTCAAACAGTGGCGCCAGAGCCGTATCGAAGAAGCTGCGCTGCTCTTCAAGAGACTTGGCCCGGACCATGTGCTTGGGATCAATGCCGTAGAGGCGGGCGACCAGATGCCCAGCACCGATGCAGTAGCCGAGAAGGCCGTGATGGTAGAGGTCACGCGAGAACAGCGTTATGCGCTTGCGGCCCCAGTTGGCCAAATCCCGGCCTTCCCAGTAGTGAGTGGTTTCTGGATCAAGGTTGGCTTTGAGGAAACGCTCATACGCGGCGACGTTGGCCTTCTCGTCCGCCTCACCGAAGAACCGGTAAAATGTCTCGTAGTTCGGGAAGTGCTTTGCCGCAGCGAGTTTCAAACGGCCCAGGGCCACGTGTGCCCGGTTCAAATCAACAGCGGTGATCTCTGCGGGATTGGCTGTCAGGTAAGACATCACGTTGCAGCCACCAGACGCAATCGTCACCATCCGGCTTTCCGGGGTCAGACGGAGAGCCCGCATGTCGACATCCGGGTCTTCCCAGATTTGCGGATAGACCAGGCCCTTGAATGCGAAGGTAAAGAGCCGTTCCAGCATGCCATCGCGGGACGCGGCATCCGAGCGGTGCACCGCGTTTTTCAGACGTTTCTTGGATGCAGTTAACGTGCTCTGAGGCATCTCGCTCTCCCGGATCGCTGTTCGAAAGTTCCCCTGCGATACGGGAGAGTGACGACAGTTTGGTGACGTTCACGCCAGAATTGTGAGGTTATCCGGATAATAGTCTTGCGCCGGATTTCCGGCACAAGACGCCTGGTCGATCAGTCAACGCGTGATCACAACGAAGTCTGTTCCAAGACCCGTGTTGCGCTGATAGCTGCGATCCGTCACGGTCAATGATGTTCCCGGCGTCAGCATTTTCGAAAGGTCTTCGGCGACCTTTTGCGGGATCTCCAGTCGATCCAGGATTTCGTATGATGCGCCGCCGCGCTCGCCTTCTGCGGAGACGGCAATCCACTCGACAGACGGGTCGCCCTGTTTGAAATCAAGTGCGGTGAAGACATGGGTGCCGATGTCATCGCCGGCAGCCTTGATTGTGACAGGCGCGCTGTAAACATCGCGGAACTTGCGGCGGACCCGGAGCTTGGCATTGTGGGGCTTTTCATACCCGGCCTCACGGTAAATCCGCGCCACCAGACTGTCGGTGATGTTGCCGGTGATCGGCAGGTCGGCACCTTCCTGATAAAGCTCGATCGCTGCCCGGGTCTTGCGCCCAACCACGCCATCGACCGGCCCGGCATTGTATCCAAGCTCGTTCAGAAGCCGCTGCAGTACCTTGTTTTTGCTCGGCGGCTTTTGTGGCGTGATGATCATCCGAAGCGGTTGATCGAAATGAGGGTTTTCCGGTTCTGCAGCTGCTAAGGGCGTCTGCAGAACAGCTGGCTGGATCGCGCCGCGCAGCGCCGGATCCATGGCAATGTTCTGTGCAGACAAGCTCGCCACCTTGGTGGAGGGCGATAACGGCTGCGGCAGAGCGCTGTGCGTGACAGGCATTGGTGTTGCTGCAGCACGCGTTACGACCACGTGATTGCCGCGCGCTGTCATGCCGAAGATTGACTTGGCAAAGCTGCGCGGCAGACGGATGCAGCCGTGAGACGCCGGATAGCCAGGGAGTTTGCCCTGATGAAGCGCAATGCCAGACCATGTCAGACGCTGCATGAACGGCATCGGGGCGTTGTCATAAAGATTGGAGAAGTGCTTGCGCCGTTTTTCCAGAATGGAAAACACGCCCGTTGGGGTGCTGTTGCCACGTTTTCCAGACGAAATCGGCGATGTCTCGATCAGTTCAGAGCCGCGATAAACATCAATACGCTGCTCATCGAGAGACACAAGAAAATGCAACGGGTCTTGTTTTTGGACCTCTTCAGGCGTGCCCTGAACCGCTTCGCTGGCAAGGCTGGTTGAGCCCGCTGCCAGGGTCAGAAAAGCCGCACAAGCGAGCTGCGAAAACCTGCGCCCAGCGGCGCGCGATTTCGAAGGTCTTTCAACGTACTTTGTCACAAACATTCCCGAGCTCCCCAACGCAATACCCATAAGCCCTTAGAAAACCTTACAAGTGAGCCGTGTATTTTGGGTTAGGACATAAGGTTACCAAATGGTTTCCAAGCGTCCAGTCCCTCTAAGCGCACCTTTCCTCGCACACTAGCGGGGGGCAGACTGTTATTCACATCACAAATTCGAAGAGTTTCCGGGTGTGTTTTTCAGGACACATTCTCTCTGGCTGGCGTCGCGCCCCATATACCGAGGTTTTGCTGAGGGGTTCAGCCGCAGTGTCGGGGCGCGATCTCGGGCCGATACCTTGTCTGTGTACACGAAAGGGCTTATCTGCCGTCCAAGGCCGCGTCTGGCAGAACTTCAAGGAGCGTTTTCTCGTGTCATCCCCCAACATCGCACCGCTTCATGATCGTGCCCTGATCCGCGTCTCTGGCCCGGATGCCGAGCACTTTCTGCAGAACCTCGTGACGGCCGACATCGATGAGCTAGCGGACCCGGGCGCAACACTTTCCGCGCTTCTGACACCCCAAGGCAAGATCCTCTTCGATTTCCTCATTTACAAACAGAACGGCGGCTACCTGATTGATGCGCCCAAAGAAACATCCGCGGATCTTTTGAAGCGCCTGACTTTCTACCGCTTGCGGGCAAAGGTGGACCTGGAAGCTGCCGGTGAAGATGTCTGCGTGTTTGCCGTTTGGGGGGAAGACCTCACAGACACAAACGGCGCCGAACTTGTTGTGACAGATCCGCGTCTTGGAGCGCTCGGTCAGCGGGTCGTCGGCCCTGCCGATTTTGCGGAAAAGTCTGGGGCCACGGTCAAGGATCTTGAAGCCTATGACGCCCATCGTGTCGCCCTTGGAGTTCCGGACGGTCTGAAGGATTTCGCATACTCCGATATTTTTCCACATGATGCGGATATGGATCAGCTCGGCGGCGTTTCCTTCAAAAAGGGCTGCTATGTCGGACAGGAAGTGGTTTCGCGTGTCCACCACCGGGGCACGGCCCGCAAACGGTTTATCCAAATCGAGGCAGCCGGCGCACTTCCGGAAAAGGGCACTGCCATCATCGCTAACAACAAAAGCGTCGGCGAACTCGGCTCGTCCACAATGATCGACGGCCAAGCCTTTGGCGTTGCCCTGCTGCGCCTTGACAAGGTGCACCAAGCCATTGAAAACGGCGTCCCGCTGACCTGCGGAGATGTGGCCATTACCGTCAAGCTGCCAGACTGGGCAGGGTTCGGCTGGCCTGATGCCAAGGCAGCGGAGTAACGTTCCACCCACCGACAGGGGTCCAATGTCTGCTTCCCGTTCTGATGAGCCGCCCCGCGCCTGGCAACGCATGTTGTCCGGCCGCCGGCTGAACCTTCTGGACCCCTCGCCGCTCGATGTTGAGATTTCAGACATCGCCCATGGTCTTGCCCGTGTCGCACGGTGGAACGGTCAGACCTATGGCGACCATGCGTTCTCCGTTGCAGAACATTCGCTGATCGTGGAAGACATCGCTCTCAGCTTGAAGCCAGATATCTCGCCGGACTGGCGGCTTGCAATCCTCCTCCACGATGCCCCGGAATATGTGATCGGCGACATGATTTCGCCGTTCAAAACGGTGATCGGTGAAGCCTACAAGGCCGTTGAACACCGGCTGCAAGGCGCTATCCATTTGCGCTTTGGCTTGCCTGCGGACATGCCTCAGACAATCAAGAAACTTTGCAAACGGGCGGACATCATTTGCGCCTATTTTGAAGCCGTGGAACTTGCTGGCTTCGATGACAAGGAAGCCGCCAAAATCTTCGGCCGTCCCCGCGGCTATCCCGCCGATGAGGATGGCAGGTTGCGGTATGGTTTGAAACCTTTGCCCGTCGCGAAAGCAGAAACCCTGTTTATGGAGCGGTTTGAGCTGATCGAAGCCCTGCGGGAAGCTGGGAAAAAACCGAAAACCGGACGCGCAAGCAGGTGACCTGACCGGCGAATAGCCCTACCTTCACCCTTACGCCCCTACGGCACTGATTTTTCGTTCTGGAACCTGAATGCTGCACGTGTGCTCCCTGTCCCGGCTGAGCGAAACGGTTGAAAAAACCGGCGCCAAGTCACTCGTTACCCTGATCAATGCCGAGATGCCGGTTCCAACACCGCCCAGCATTTCTGCAGAGCGTCATCTGAACCTGTCGTTCAATGATATCCCGGCGCCGGTCAAGGGGCTGACACCGCCCGGTGAAAGCCATGTTGAGCAGCTTCTGGCATTTGTACGGGCATGGGACCGGACATCGCCCATGGTTATTCATTGTTGGGCCGGGATCAGCCGCTCCACCGCGAGCGCTTATGTGACGGCTTGCGCGCTCAATCCGGAGGCAGACGAATATACTGTGGCCGCAACGCTGCGCCGCCAATCGCCCTCCGCAACACCAAACCCGCGAATTGTTGCGATGGCGGACAAAATCCTCAATCGTGATGGCCGGATGATTGACGCCATCCGGGGCATCGGGCGCGGTGCCAACGCGTTTGAGGGCGCGCCCTTCGAGATGCCCATATTCGATTAACGAGGAGCCTTCATGCCGCACCGGCACGCCAGCATTGAAATTGGTCTGAATGCGGTCATCGTGTCGGTCGCGGGTGGCATGCCGCAAATCGTGCATGTGGAAGAACCGGAAAAGGATATGGCGGACAGCCTGCCCTTCGGCCCTTTCGACCCTCTGCATCACCGGACCTTTGAGATCGGGCTGCGCGCCTGGGTGGAAAACCAGACCGCACTCCGGCTGGGCTACATTGAGCAGCTCTATACGTTTGGAGACCGGGGACGGCACAGGGTGTCGGGAGATGAGGGCCCGCATGTGGTGTCTGTCGGATATCTCGCTTTGACGCGTCAGACCCCGGATTCAGAAGAGACGCTGTCCCGCCATCATTCCGCATGGCGGTCCTGGTACGACTACTTCCCATGGGAAGACTGGCGGGCCGGACGCCCGGGTTTGCTGGATACCGAAATGCTGCCCGCTCTGGAGAGCTGGGCCGAGGAGCCACCGGAAGAAGGTGAGCCTCCACGCGCCCTTGCCCGGAGCGAACGGGTCCGCCTTGCCTTTGGAACCGGTGGAACCGACTGGGACGAAGAGCGGGCTTTGGAGCGTTTTGAGCTCCTCTACGAGGCTGGCCTTGTCGCCGAGGCCAAAAGGGATGGGCGTCCGGCGGCCCTGAAGCGGGATGAGATCCCACCTTTTGGCATTTCCATGGAGTTTGACCACCGCCGTGTCCTTGCAACCGCGATTTCGAGGCTGCGCGGCAAGCTGAAATACCGGCCGGTGATCTTTGAGCTCATGCCTTCGAGCTTTACCCTCACCGATCTCCAAAACTCGGTCGAAGCCATCTCAGGCCGGCACCTCCACAAACAGAACTTCCGGCGCCTCGTTGAAAACGCCGACCTGGTGGAACCGACCGGTGCGACATCAACGGCGACCGGTGGGCGGCCAGCTGCCCTCTTCCGATTCAAGCATCAGCTTTTGAGCGAACGGCCGGCACCTGGCCTGCGTGTTGGCGGCCGGTAACACCCCGAAATTATCTGCCCCTGCAACAAGGCCACAGGCTGTCAATTCATCCTGATTTTTCTCAGCGGTATTAACCATAAGCCGCCGATTATTTCCGCATACCTCAAGAAATTCGGCCAATTTCAAGCTTATTAACGGTCTTTCAAGGTTAAGCAGACATCTTGTCTTTCATAGCGGACGTTTACACAACGTTAGCGATGATTGATCCGGCGTATTCGGACAGCGTGTATTGAGTTGGAGTTGGCTGCGTATGTCTGGCCTTAAGTCCCGCGAAGTAAAGCGGTTTTCTACTCGCAAAAACCAAGGTTCCCGCAAGATGGGTGCGCGTCTTCGACAGATGTCGCGTGTGCTTCTGGCAAGTCCGTTGCTGTTCTTCGGTCTCCAGGGCCAGGTCGGCAATCAGGACATTTTTGCCCTGATCAATGCAAAACATCAGGAAACACCGCGCTGGATGCTGGCGCTGGAACCGGCAAACTTCACGTCCCGCATCGCACCGATGCTGGATCTTGCGACCCCGGCGGTTCCGGACCATACGTCCGCACCACTTCTGACGCTGACATCCGCCGACAAGGACTTCGACGCCAAGCCGATCCTCGGATTGGAGGATATTGCCCGCAGCGTTCGCCCCGATACGGTTCCGGACGGCATCAAAACGAATGTGTCGGCTAAGGGAAACCGGAAGATCACGATGGCACCGGACCGCCACATGGTGGATCAGGCCGCTGGTAATCTCTACGCCATGTCCAGTCTCATTTCGACCGAGAAGAAGCATGAAGACCTGCCGCGGGTGGCCTTCGTAAAGCCCGAACCACTGGATGAAAAATCCAGTTCCGACGAATTCGAGCCCGGTGCTCCGATTGATCTTCAAAAGGCCATGATGGCTCGCAACGCCGCCGCGGCCAGTTTCTCTCTCGTATCCGCCTATGCGCCAGATTCCGTGAAAGAAACCAAAGAGCCGTTCGATGCCCTTTTTGGCGCTGCAAAGTACGAACAGGACCTACCGCCAGCGGAAGATCCGGACAACCCGCATTGGTGGGCCCAGGTCCCGCTTCCCCTTTCTGTCGGCAGCCGCAAGGAACAAAAGTGTCTCGCAGAAGCCATCTACTTTGAGGCACGCGGCGAGTCTGAAGAGGGTCAAATCGCAGTTGCACAGGTGGTCTTGAACCGGGTCAAGAACCCGTCTTATCCGGATTCCATCTGCGGTGTCGTTTATCAGAACAAGCACAAGCGCAACCGCTGCCAGTTTTCCTTTGCCTGTGATGGCATCCGCGACCGGATCGCAAGCCCAGGCGCCTGGAAGAAGGCTGAGCGTATCGCCCGGGATGTCACCGACGGTAAGGAATTCCTGAAGATGGTCGATGCGTCGACCCACTACCACGCCGACTACGTCAATCCGCGGTGGGCCAAGTCCATGGCGAAGCGCGGCAAGATCGGCCTGCACATCTTCTACAAGACCTACGCCGGCGGCTGGAACTGATCCAGCCGTCCTCCGGCACCTCCCCTTGTTTCAGCAATCATTGTTGCCGGGGCCGGCCTTTCGCCTGCCGATCCTCGATCGGGCTCTTGCCGTGCAAGCTCTTGTAGCGCTTGGCAAAATGTGAAGCATTGGCAAACCCGCACGCCACCGCAATTTCAATGATCGGCATCGCTGTCCGGCAGACCAGCCGCTGAGCAATGTCGAGCCGGATCTTGCTGTAATAGGCGAGCGGGGAACATTCGAAATAGTGCTGAAAATCCCGTTGGAGCTGCCGTGGGCTGACATTGAGCCGCGCCGCCAGTTCGTTCTGGGACAGGGTTTCTCCGACGTTTTCCGTCATCAGTTCAATGCACCGGCGCAGACGCGGCGGGATCAGGTAGAGCTCGTCCCGCATCAGCGTGTTCTGCCGTTCACTGCCCGATCTCATATCCTGGTGCAGGGCGATGCTGGCGACATCACTGGCTACCGCTCCGCCATGCAGATCGGCGATATAGCCAATCATCAGGTCCAGCGCCGTCGTTCCGCCAGCACAGGTTAAATAATGATCGTCGGTCTGGATCAGGCTGTCGATGAGTTTGGCCTTCGGGAAGCGCTCCTTAAAGAGATCAGCATATTCCCAATGGATCGTGCATTGCCGCCCCTCGAGTAACCCAAGATCCGCAAGAACATAGGCCCCAGTACAAATGCCCGCGATCCGGGTTTTCTGGTGAGCGAAGCGGCGGATCCGGTTTTTGTGCGCAGGGCTCAGGTTGTTCAGCTCGACATCATCGCTGCTGCAAATCGCCAGAAGATCCGCCGACTTGATATCGTCCAATGCGCAATCCGCCCGCATAATCCCACCGGAGCTCGCCAGGGCGTCGTTGCCGTCCAGAGTGCAACACACATACTCGAACGCCTTGCGCTTCATGATCTTGTTGGCAATGCGCAAGGGTTCAATGGCGGATGAAAAGGACAGCAGCGAGAAGTTATCCAGAAGCAGGAAACAGATGCTGGTGACCCCGGATGCCGCCTGTGCGGCACCGCTCAATTCGGCCGTTTGGAATATGGCTTCGGGATGATCATCAGTTTGCGGCATTTCAAGACCAGCGACTCAAGAGGCAGCGCTTCTGCGCTATCTCTCGTTGGATTCAAAGACATTGGTCACAACATAGGTCGCCAGCAAGATCAAATGAAAGCCAAACAAGGCGGCCACTTGCAGCGCGGTTGCCTGGGAGTACTCCAAAAGCTCACTCAGAACATGGATCGAGGAGATGATGATGATCGTGGAGACGATCCGGTGTTTCATTCGGCGGTAGGCCATTTGGCCCTGCAAAATGTAATCTTCGCCATGCGCAGAGGCCCGGATCCGATAACTGTTGTAGGTGTTGGTTGCCACCATGATCACCAGGTTGGCAATAAACACCATGTCCAGCAGATTGAGGATCAGCAGGATGGTCTTCTTGCGATCCATAAATTCAAAAGTCCGGACCGCATCCAGGATATCGACAAAGAATGTGACCAGAAACAGCATCATGCCTATGGCAAGCCCGATCAGAAGCGGGATTTGAGCCCATCTGGTCAAGCGCGTGACCACATCCATTTCTTTTTCTGTGTCGTCCGCCTTGTCGCTCATTCATTCCTTCCTGCCAGTTGAAACCGATGCTTCTGGACTACGACCCTCTGCGGATCATTCAGCGCAATTTCGCCGGGCAACGCATTGTTCAAAATCAAGCCCGGTCGTTGAAGGTGGTCGCTAGTTTACATCCTGCGCACTTATGATCGAAAGACAATGGCTCACTGCTTCAGAGGCGCAGAGCAGCACTCAATCAAAACAAAATGCCTTCGTATTTTATCTGATTTTTCAAAGGCAAAAGAATCAGCCATAACCGCGGCGGGTTACCCAAACCCACATGTCAGGTGCGACCCACTCCGGGGCACCCGAAAGACCAAATGAAGGATCACACATGAGTATTCGTTTTGCCGCCGCCGCGCTGCTTGTGGCCGTTTCGGCCTCGCCCGCATTCGCCCACCTGGACCCGGCAGAGCATGGCTCCTTTGCCGCCGGCTTCACGCACCCGGTGTTCGGCCTTGATCATGTTCTAGCGATGATCGCCGTCGGTTTGTGGGCGGCGCTTGCCGGCGGTCGCGCAATCTGGTTGCTGCCGACTGTATTTGTCGGTGCAATGCTGACTGGCTTTGGCTTGTCCCTCGCCGGCGTTCCCATTCCCTATGTGGAACCGGTTATTCTGGCGTCCGTGATCATTCTTGGTTTGATCGTGGCAGCAGCTGTCAACCTGCCGAGCTGGCTCAGCGTTGCCCTGGTCGCTGTCTTTGGAATGTGCCACGGACATGCGCATGGCGGCGAGATGGGGGATGCCGGCTGGCTCGGTTATGCCGCAGGTTTCGCGCTCGCAACGGCCATTCTACATGCCGCCGGTGTGCTGATCGGCCACGGTGCGAACCTGGCAGCCGGCCGGGATGGCCCGGTCGCCAAAACCATCATTCGCGCAATTGGCGCTGCGACCGCAGCTGGCGGTGTTCTGCTTGTCGTGAGCTAAGTCTAATCAGCTGATTTCGATATCAAGTCCGAGATCGAGAACCGGGGCCGAATGGGTAATCCAGCCTGACGAAATCAGGTCGACCCCGGCCTCGGCAACAGCCTGGACTGTGTCCTGTTCGATCCCGCCAGAGGCTTCCAGAAGCGCTTTGCCTCCGGTTATCTCAACGGCCTTACGAAGTGTTTCGGGTGGCATGTTGTCGAGCATGATCACATCGGGGCCTGCGCCAAGGGCCTGATGAAGTTGCTCCAGCGTATCCACTTCAACTTCAATCTTTACCAGATGTCCGGCATAGGCCTTGGCTGCAGAGATTGCCTCTATTACACCGCCAGCAACGGCAATATGATTGTCCTTGATCAGGATCGCATCATCCAGACCGAAGCGGTGATTGGACCCGCCCCCGCATTTCACTGCGTATTTTTCAAATCCGCGCAGACCCGGAGTGGTTTTGCGGGTGCAGACGATCGACGCCTTGGTGTGGGCAATCCGGTCGGCGAAGAGTGCCGTTGCACTGGCAATCCCGGAAAGGTGGCCGAGGAAGTTCAGGGCCACCCTTTCGGCCGACAGCAGCGCACGCGCCGGTCCGTTAATCCGGGCAACAACATCACCGGGTTCAAGCCGATCGCCATCATGTTTGTCAGCTGCGAAAGACAGGCTCGCGTCCGTCTGCCGGAACGCACTTTCTGCAAGTGCGACACCAGACAACACGCCCGGTTTGCGCGCCGCGATGACAGCCTCGGCGCGGGCGGTTGCCGGGATGGTTGCCTGGCTGGTGATGTCTCCGGCGCGGCCCCAGTCTTCCAGAAGGGCCGCCTTAACGGCATCGTCCACCATCAGACGCGGCAGGTCCGGCAGATGTCTCGGCATGGAAATACTCGCAATCAGATCGCAGTTTCAAGGCTCTCGGCGACAAGCGCGTCGACCTCTTTTAAGGTCGTGTAAGACCGCTTGGCCATCGCCGGGTTTTCATCCGGGAAATCGGTACGGAAATGGCCGCCGCGGCTTTCTTCGCGCATGAGGGCAGCAGCGGCAATCAGCTTTCCGGTCACCATCATGTTCTGAATGGACTGGCGCACGCAGACGCTTTCGGCCTTTTGGATATCCGCCAGCGCCTTCCTCAGGCCTTCGCGGCTACGGAGAACACCGACATTGTCAGAGAGCGTGTTCCGCAGGACCGTAATCGCATCGCGCTCTTCGATGTTCCGCTGGCTCGGCAGGCCTGGCGCTGCGTCCATCTCGTCCCAAAAGGCGCTGCGCGGCGTCGGCATGAGACCTTGGATATCTTCCGCAATACGCGCGGCAAACACCACGGCTTCCAAAAGGGAATTGGAGGCCAGCCGGTTGGCACCGTGCGCGCCAGTGCTGGCTACCTCGCCTGCAGCCCAAAGGTTGTCGAGGGATGTCCGGCCATTGGCATCGGTCAGGACGCCGCCCATATGGTAATGCTCGGCCGGTGCGACCGGCAGGAGATCCTTTACCGGGTCGAGGCCTGCGGTTTGCGCGGCGGCAAATACGGTTGGAAAGTCGTCTTTAAAGCGGGCTCCAATCGCGTCCCGGCAATCCAGGTAGGCACCGCGGCCTTCGAGGATCTCCCGGTGAATGGCTCTGGCGACAATGTCGCGGGGCGCGAGTTCCAGATCGGCATGGATGCCTTCCATGAACCGCTCGCCCGCCTTGTTGACCAGGGTCGCGCCTTCACCGCGCAAGGCCTCGGTTGCCAGCGGAGCGGGATCAGAGCCAACATCCAGGGCCGTTGGGTGGAACTGAACAAATTCGGCATCCGATATGACCGCACCGGCGCGGGCGGCCATTGCCAATCCATGGCCATTGGCTTCGCCAGGGTTGGTCGTCATGGCATAAAGGTGGCCGATGCCGCCAGAGGCCAGAACAACCGCTTTTGCGGGAAAGGCCATTCGTTCCAAACCGCCACGGCGCCGGGCCAGAACACCGGTCACATAACGGCCTTCGCCGATGAAGCTTTCGCCCATATAGCCTTCAAGGACACGGATTGAGGGCGTGCGGCGGACGGCGGCAATCAGCGCATCCATGATCGCCTTGCCGGCCATGTCGCCACGAACACGGACAACCCGGCTATGGGAATGTGCCGCCTCACGCGACAACTGAAGGCGGCCTTCCAGATCCTGATCAAACGGCACACCGTAAGACAGAAGGTCCCGAACTCGTTCGCTACCTTCGCGGGTCATCTGGTCGACGATGTTTTCTTCGCAAATGCCGCAGCCGGCGGCCAGCGTGTCATCGCGGTGCTTTTCGACCGAATCCCTTTCGGAAATGGCTGCTGCAATACCGCCCTGAGCCCACGCGGACGAAGCCCCCTGCCCGATCGGTGCGTTGGAGATGATCGTGACGGGCCGCGGGCTCAACTTCAGTGCACAGAACAGGCCGGCCAATCCGCCGCCCAGAATGACAACGTCATCGACATCCTTGCCCGGATAGGCAGGTACAAAATCATCGGTCGAGATGGCCATGGGACCTTCCTGGATGGAACTGGGCGATGCCCAAGAAGAGCTTCCGGGCCCAAGCCCGGAAGATATTCATTTGAAGATGTGTGACCTAACCTTGAGCGGTCAAATTTTCAAGTTGATCATCCGCTCAACAGCCACCCGCGCCTTGTCGGCAATCATCGGATCGACAACAACCTCGTCCTTCATCTCAAGAAGGGTATCGAGGATCTTGTCCAATGTAATCCGCTTCATGTGCGGGCATAGATTGCACGGACGGATGAAATTGACCTCCGGGGTCTCGCTGGCGACGTTGTCCGCCATGGAGCATTCGGTGATCATCATCACCTTCTCCGGCTGTTTGGTCTTCACCCAATCGATCATGTGCGCCGTGGAGCCGGCAAAGTCAGCTTCCGCAACCACTTCGGGCGGGCATTCCGGGTGTGCGATGATTTTCACCTCCGGCTCGATCTTCCGATAATCCCGCAGCTCCTGCGCGGTGAACCGCTCGTGAACCTCACAGGCGCCATCCCAGATCAGGACTTCGACATCGGTCTTGTTGCCGACATTCGCTGCCAGATACTTGTCCGGAATCAGGAACACCTTGTCGACGCCGAAGCTCTCAACGACTTGCAAGGCATTGGACGACGTGCAGCAGATATCGCATTCGGCCTTCACGTCAGCAGACGTGTTCACATAGGTGATGATCGGGATGCCTGGGTTGCGCTCTCGCAAAGCCCGCACATCCGCGCCAGTGATGGACTCAGCCAAGGAACAGCCAGCCTTCATGTCCGGAATCAAAACGGTCTTTTCCGGGCTCAGGATCTTGGAGGTTTCCGCCATGAAGTGCACGCCGCACTGGACTATGACTTCCGCATCTGTACGGGTCGCCTCAATCGCGAGCTGCAAGCTGTCACCCACAATGTCGGCCACGCCATGAAAGATGTCCGGCGTCATGTAATTGTGCGCCAGAATGACCGCATTCCGCTCTTTTTTCAGCTTGTTGATCGCGTGGATTGTCGGGGCCAAGGCCGGCCACTCGATCTCCGGAATGATGTGCTTCACCTTCTGGTAGATCGGGGCCGTCGCTTCCGCAACTTCAGCCGTGTAACTCAGATCCGGACGGGTCAATTTGCCATAGCGATCCAGGGCCGTCAGGCCGTCGTTGATCGGGGTTCCGACCGGTGCGGTTGTTTGGGCAATGGTCATGGCGACCTCCCTCATTTTGGCTCGAACACCGGTGTTTTGGCCCGATGCACACTTATACTCATTTTGAGCATATTAAGTTCAAAAGAAAACGGGCTTGCGCCCATCTCTTTTGCTCGTTCGGAGTTTATATAAGAGGCTTTCGTGGCAAAATCTATTACTTTCTGGCAAATAATACAAAAACAGTTCGCAAGCGATTGATATTCCATGACAAAATATACGATTTCCAACGCCGGCTAACCAAAGGACAGTTTGGGCCTGCAGGAGTTCGTCCGCACTTCGGGACGGTCCGGCCCTCCGTTGACCTCAACCAGCAATTCATTCTCAAGATTGATGGACACATCACAAATACACGTTTGGCCGTTTTGGCGGACGGGAGTATCTTATCGTCAATTCACGATGAGAGGTTCTGATGTCAACTGCATCCACATCGCGGCGCGATGGCCCCAACATTCCCCTGGTGATCGCCTGCGGTTGTCTGATCGCGCTGATTTCCTTCGGGCCCCGCTCTGCCATGGGCCTCTTCTTCCAGCCGATGACAGAAGCCCGCGACTGGAGCCGGGAGATCTTCGCGCTGGCGATTGCCATCCAGAACCTGATGTGGGGGATTGGGCAGCCGATTGCAGGTATGTTCGCCGACCGGTTCGGCACATGGAAAGCCATGGCCATTGGCGCGATGCTTTATGCAGCTGGCCTCTTCCTGATGGTCGATGCCCAAAGTGCTGTTGCGCTGCATGTCTCGGCAGGTGTCCTTATCGGTCTCGGCGTCGCCTTCTCATCGTTTTCACTTGTTCTGGCATCTTTCGGCCGGACAGTGTCGCCGGAACAACGCTCGCTTGCTTTCGGCATTGGCACGGCGTCCGGATCTCTCGGACAGTTCCTGTTTGCCCCACTGGGCGGTGCATTGATCGCAAGCATTGGGTGGCAGCAAACGCTGATCATCTTTACCGGTCTGATCGCCCTGATCCCGCTTCTCGCGATCGCACTGAAAGGGAAGGCCGCCCCCCCTGCGTCAGATCATGCAGTCGCGGACCAGAGCTTGACGAGCGCGATGGCCGAGGCGTTCGGCACCCGCGGGTTCATTCTGTTGACCATTGGCTTTTTCGTCTGCGGATTCCACGTGGCGTTCATCACCGTCCACCTGCCGCCCTATATTGCCGATCTCGGGCTTGACCCGTCATGGGGCGCGACCTCGATTGCGCTGATCGGCCTGTTCAACATCGTCGGCTCCCTCGCCTCTGGATACATCGGCGGGCGCTATTCCAAGCCGATCTTCCTGTCGCTGATTTATCTCGCCCGGGCCGTGGTCATCTTCGGCTTTATCATGCTGCCGGTGACCCCGGTTTCGGTGCTTGTGTTCTCCGCGCTGATGGGTCTTTTGTGGCTGTCCACCGTACCGCCCACCTCGGGGCTGGTCGCAGTCATGTTCGGGCCACGCTACATGGCAACCCTGTTCGGCTTCGTGTTCCTGTCCCACCAGATCGGCTCGTTCCTGGGCGTCTGGCTCGGCGGCAAACTCTATGACGAAACCGGCTCCTACGACGCCATCTGGTGGATGGGCATTGCCCTCGGCATCGCCGCCGCCATCATCCACTGGCCGATACAGGAAAAACCCGTCGACCGGCTCGCCCAACAAGCGGCGGAGTGAGGAGCTACATTGGCTCGGAGAACACTGAGAAGACCGTAGACAACATTTGCATGTTGATGCGGTCAGCCATCAAAGCCTTGATGTAGACGGCAAAGAATTCGTCAGCCGGCTCATTCAGCCGAACGCGGTTCAATTCAAGAAAGACAAGCGCAGACTGAAACGCGATGCGCTTGTTTCCATCGACCAAAGCATGTGCCTTGCCAATTCCATAAATGTATTCGGCCGCGAGCATGAACAAACTGGTTTCACCCGCATAGTGAAACCGGTTCACCGGGCGTTCCAATGCGGCGGCAAGATCATCGGGACGAACCAATTCAACGCGATGGCGCGGATATAATTCGCCGACCACGTCGATAATTTCTGTCACCTGACCGAAAGTCAGCCAAGTCGGTTCGGCCAAAACCCTACTCGCCCAGAGACTTCATTGTCGCGGCAAAACGTTCGTTGTTGTCAATCACCATGTCGCGGATGGAGCGGTGCGGCATTTGAGACTGCACCTGATCAGCCACAGCGAGGCCTTTGACAAAGTGGTCACGGCCAGTTGCACCGTCTGTCTTGCACTTGGCTTTTGTATCCATTGTCGTGTCTCTCACACCGCAATCCTCTCACTGAATATAACGAAGAACGGCAAAAACTCCAAAAGCACGGCTCAAAAAAGTCCACCAGATGGGCTCCCCATCTGGTGGATTCAATTTCGCCACATCGGGTCACAGTGTTCCGTGAGACCCCTCTTAGCCCTTCAGGCTTTCCCGGGTTTCACCGATCATGAGGGCGGCTTGCGCGGCTTCCCGGCCTTTTTCGATGAAGTGGTCCTTGTAGATGCCGATGTGGTGTTCGGTCGGCTGGAAGTGATGCGGGGTCAGGGAGACCGACAGGACCGGTACGTTGCTGTCCAGACCCGCCTGCATCAGACCGCTGACGACGGCCTGCGCCACAAAGTCGTGCCGGTAGATCCCGCCATCGACCACCAGAGCGGCCGCGGCGACGGCAGCATATTTGCCGCTGTTCGCCAGATCACGCGCAAGCAACGGCATTTCGAAAGCGCCGGGCACGGTGAAGACATCGACCTGATCTGCCGGGATCACTTCACAAAAACCGTCGAGTGCACGGTCCACGATCTCAGAGTGCCAGTTCGCCTTGATGAAGGCATAGCGGGTTGGGGCTGCAGTCACGGCTTTCTCCAATAAGCAACAAATTAGGCGGAACGAGCCTCATCAGGTGGGGCCCGGGTTTGATGACAAACCTCATTCCTCTCGGCAGTCATCCTCGGCCTTGTGCCGAGGATCCATATTTTTGATTGAGTTGTGGATGTCCGGAACAAGTCCGAACATGACGCCGGAGCGGAAATTGGACTTTGCCAGCAGTCTGAAACCTCATCACCTGAGGCCCGGATTTGTGGGTTAACCGGCGACTTTCGAGAAATCGGCAACCACGTGGGTGGCGTCGCGGATTTCGGCGAGCAGCTGAAGACGGTTCATCCGAAGTGCCGGATCGTCGGCATTGACCAGAATGTCCTCGAAGAACTTGTCGACCGGCGCGCGCAGTTTGGACAGCGCCTCCATGGCCCCTTCGAAGTCTTCCGATTTCACAGCCTCGGCGGCTTCCGCACGGGCCGTGTCGATGGCAGCTGCCAGATCAATCTCGGCCTGCTCGGCCAAGTGATCCGCGTGCGGCCTGCCGGTAACCGGTTTGCCGTCCTTTTTCTCTTCCGCCTTCAAGATGTTCACCGCCCGCTTGTAGCCGGCCAGAAGGTTGGCGCCATCTTCGGTATTTGCGAAGTTATTCAGCGCGAGTACACGCAGGTATATTTTGTATAAGCTTTCTCCAGAAATGATCGTAATCTTTTCTAAGACAGCATCCAAGAAATCATGTCTAATTCCAGCTTCTTTGAGTACTACACTCATACGATTTTCAATGAAGAAGCAAAGATTATTTATTGCGTCCCATGACTCTCTATAATCAGTTCCTCTGTACTGAGGGATTATCTTTTCGAAGATGGACCTTGGATGGAGGTCTACACCGTTCTCCAAAACAATACGGATCACACCGAGTGCAGCACGGCGCAAAGCATAGGGATCTTTTGAACCTGTTGGCGTTTCATCGATCGCCCAAAAAGCAGCCAAAAGATCGAGCTTCTCAGCCAGCGCCACCGCAATCGCAACCGGATCGGTCGGCACGGTGTCGCTCGGGCCTTGCGGTTTGTAATGCTCTTCGATCGCGGTCGCAACCGAGGCGTCCTCGCCCTGTGCGGTGGCGTAGTAGCGGCCCATCAGGCCCTGCAGTTCTGGGAACTCGAACACCATCGCGGAGACCAGATCGGCCTTGGCAAGTTCCGCGCCGCGTTTGGCCTTGGCTGCATCCGCGCCGACCAGCGGAGCAAGCTCCGCGGACAGCGAGATCAGGCGCTGAACCCGTTCGCCGACGCTGCCGAGCTTTTCGTGGAACTTCACGTCATTGAGCTTCGGCAGATTGTCGGTGAGGTTCGTTTTCAGATCGCTGGTCCAGAAGAACTGCGCATCCGACAGGCGCGCGCGGATCACCTTCTCGTTGCCCGCGATGATCAGCTGGCCGTCATCAGGCGCAACGATGTTGGAGATCAGGACGAACTTGTTGGCAAGCTTGCCCGTCTTCGGGTCCTTCAGCACGAAGCACTTCTGGTTGACCTTGATGGTCAGCTGAATGCACTCATCCGGGATTTCAAGAAACGCTTCGTCAAAGGACCCGGTAAGAACGACCGGCCATTCGACCAGGCCGGCAACCTCTTCCAGAAGCCCCGGATCTTCGACAAGCTCAAGACCAAGCGCCAGTGCGCGGTCTTTTGCGTCGGCAAGGATGATCTCCTTGCGGCGGTCCGCATCGAGAACAACCTTGTGCTTTTCAAGGGCCGGCGCATAGTCGTCGAACCGGCGGACATCGAAGGCGACATCTGCCAGGAACCGGTGACCGCGGGTGGTCTTGCCGGACTTGATGCCGTCAAACTCGAACGGCACGACATCCGGCTCTTCGGTTTCCGGACCGAAGGTTGCGATGATGGAATGAAGCGGGCGGACCCAGCGGGTTGATGTTGTGCCCCAGCGCATGGACTTCGGCCACGGGAAATTGCGCAAGATGCCCGGCATGAATTCGGCGATGATGTCGATGGCGGACCGGCCCGGCTTCTCGATCACGGCCACATAAAAGTCGCCCTTCTTCGGATCGGTCTGGATCGTCGCCTCGTCAATCGAGGCAAGTCCTGCCCCGCGCAAAAACCCTTCAACGGCCTTTTCAGGCGCACCGACGCGCGGCCCCTTGCGCTCTTCCCGGGTCGCGGCAGAGCCGGCCGGAACACCAGCGACATGAAGGGCGAGCCGGCGCGGCGTTGCAAAGGCTTTGGCCCCCTCATAGGGCAAACCGGCATCCACCAAGGCATTGGTCACAAGCGTTTTCAGGTCTTCGGCCGCCTTGCGCTGCATACGGGCCGGGATTTCTTCGCTGAACAGCTCAAGCAGAAGATCGGGCATAGGGTCAAAAGCCTTCGGGTCTGGGTGGAAACCACCGGAAATGCGTTGGCCGTCCGTTACCAAGTCAGCTGCAACTTGTCACCCCCCTTGGCATTAACGGGTTCACAAAGTCAGCCCGTCCGGCAGGGATTGGGACGAGGAGCCGGACCAGATCGGCGTCAGTCTCAGCAACCCATTGCTGGGATGATCGCCAAGGGAATGGCAGGGCCCGTGCCTCACTCACTTTCGTCATTACCCGGCTTGAAGAGCCTGTCCCCGACATGATCGGGGAGGTAATCCATGCCGTTGCGGTGCCCAAAACCGAGCCGTGTCGTTTGGAGACCGAACGGCATGGATCCTCGGGTCAAGCCCGAGGATGACCGAGTGAGGGGAGTGGCATTGCTTTGTAACATCGAACTCGCGCGTGCTTTTCTCAAGGAGCACTCCACCCGTGACTGTCGTCCCGGACGACTGCAAGGAGATCCGGGATCTACTCGCAGCCCCACTTGCCGCAGGTGTCAGACAAGTTTCCCCACGGCTCTGCGAACGAGTGGGTCCCGGATCTCCGCTCTGCTGCGTCCGGGATGACAGTGGCGCGTTTGGCAAGACGGCACTTCAAAGACACACGGCCTAGTTCCCCAGAAACAGAACGATGATCACCGCATTCGCGAGGTCGACGAAGAAGGCGGAGACGAGCGGCAGGATCAGGAACGCCTGCATGGCCGGGCCGTATTGCTTGGTCACTGCCGTCATGTTGGCAATGGCTGTCGGGGTCGCGCCCAGCGCAAAACCGGCGAACCCCGCCCCCAGCACCGAAGCGTTGTAGTCCCGCCCCATCACGGGGAAGAGCACGAAGATGATGAACACCCCTGCCCCGACGATTTGAGCTGCCAGGATCAGCATCATCGGTCCGGCGAGCCCGGCGATGGTCCAGAGCTGCAGGCTCATCAGCGACATGGTCAGGAAGATGCCAAGCGCCAAATCCGAAATCACGGCGAGTGAGCGCGACCGCGCCGGCCAGATCATGTTCTTAAAGATGAGAGGCACGGTGTTGGACAGGATGATGCCGCAGAACAGGCAACAGACGAACACCGGCAAATCCAGATTGAAGCCGTATACCAGAGCCTCCTGCAGCGCGACCCCGAGTGCAATCGCGATGTTCAGCACAAGGATCGCCCGCATCAGGCCAGTATGGGTCACGCTGGTATCGGCTTCGTCCTCGGTCTCAATCCCGATCACCGGACCTTCATCCGGCCGGTTCGGGTCCGGCTTGCCGCCCTTTACCTGGATCAGATAGTTGCCGATCGGACCGCCCAGCAAACTGGCCGCAATCAGGCCGAGAGTTGCCGTTGCCGCACCGATTTCAACGGCACCGACAACGCCGTATTGCTCCACCAGGCGTGGTCCCCAGGCAATCGCCGTGCCGTGACCGCCCACCAGCGAGATGGTTCCGCCCAGAAGGCCAAAGCCGACAGGCAATCCCATGGCGACGGCAATGCCTGTGCCGATGACATTCTGGAACAGCATATAGCCGACCGTCAGCATCAACAGGATCAACAGCGGCTTGCCGCCCTTGGCAAGATCCGAGAAGCGGGCATTGAGGCCGATGGCGGTGAAAAAACAGTAGAGAAGGTAATCACGCGCACCAAGCGAGAAGCTGATTTCCTTGTCGAAGACCCCGTAGGCAACAAGGGCGAGTGTCGCAACCATCAGACCGCCGGAGACCGGCTCCGGAATGTTGTAATGGCGCAGGAATGCGAACTGCTTGTTTAGGCGAACGCCCAGAAAATAAACAAGAATCGCAATATTGAAGCTGAGAAATTCATCCAGCGTCAGCACTTCGCCGTTCATATCAAACCTGCCCCTTGTTAGCCCGAAGCGACCCTAGCGAAGAATGACGAGGTTTACCAGTTCAGCGCCGAGCCAGCGCGGCTGGCTACCAACCTTCCCCGCTCGCTATTCTGCAGATTATTAGAAGCATCGGGGCCGCCCCGGACATGATCCGGGGCCACGTCGCCGGGTCCCGGCTCAGGGCCGGGACGGCGGCATCGGACCAGCCCCGCATAAAGGTAACCTCTCCCGCGGGGAGAGGTCAGACTGCTGACAAAGCCCCTTCTACCCTCCGGCGTCATGTTCGGACTTGTTCCGAACATCCATTACACATTGAAAAAACTGGATCCTCGGCACAAGGCCGAGGATGACTGCTGAGAGCCATGAGGTCTGAGGCCACCTACCAGCCGCCGCCGCCGCCACCGCCGCCACCGCCGCCGGAAGACCCGCCACCGGACGAGCCGGAACTGGAGCTGGAAGACACCGGCAGGGAAGACTGGAACGATCCGGCCATTGCACTTGCCGTTGCGCCAACGCTGCGCGAGATGTCCCGGCTGTCGAAGTCGCGGCCGCTGTACCACCTCGGGCGGTATTCACGCGACTGTCCTGCATTGGCTGCACTCGACAGCCAGGTTTCAAAATGCGTGGACCAGGGCTTTTCAACGCCCAGCGAAACCGCATAGGGCAGCAGCTTTTCAAAATGAAGAACACTCATGTCCGGCGCATCCGTCATGTTCAGACGGTCTTTTTCGGCGACCGACAAATAAAGCTTCAAGCCCTCGATCTCGTCCATGACTACCCGGCCATGGGTGGTCGGAATGTCGATGACATTGGCATAGACAATGAACATCAGGACAATCCCGATCACAAATGCGGGCAGCAAGGGAATTTCCGGCGGGATTTGAAGTATAAACGCGGTGAGATGCATGACAAGGTAGACCGCGCCAGCAAAAATCACGGCAAATAGCAACCAGAACGCCAAGGCCTTGGAGCTGCGCCCTGTCGTTTTGTCAAACAGGCTTTGAACCAGAATTGTCAGGCCGACGGAGCCAGCAATTCCGAAGATGGTGAAAAAGCCGAACAAAAAGGACTGCTCGAACTGCGCATCGCTCAAGTTGCCGAAATAAAACAGCGAGAAGATCGTCACAACACTGACCCCAAGACCGGGCAGCAGATAATACCCGTTATGCTTGAAATAGACCCCGCTGTATTCGCGATTGATCGCTGAAACGAACTTGTCGCCCAGCGCGCTGATCGCCTTGCCGTTCTTGTCATTCAAGGCGAGCGGTGTCCCGCGGCCCCGGATGTAACTCTCGATAACGGCCTCCCCTTTCGGCAGCGGCTCATCGTTTTTCGGTGTGCCCTCCTCGGGCATTTCCAGAACAAGATCCTTGTCGTCTTTTGAGAGTTTGAGACGTCCCTTGGTGGCAAGGCTCAGACAAGCCGCGGCCAGTGCAACCCAGCGCTGCCCTTCGATCCCGCGATTGGTGATGTAGTTGGCCATCGCCGGCGACACGCCATCCGGTCCCTTGAAGCGCGGGAAGATGACACCGCGGGCCGGATCCCGGCCAACGCGCCACCACGAAATCAAGTAATAAAGAACAAGGATCAGAACCGCGGGCGCGCCGATTGCAAAGACCCGCTGGTCCTGCAGCCACATGTCCCATTTTTCAGACTCGCTTGGCTCCGCGACAAAGCCCTTCGGGAATCCGACCGCGACCGTCAGGCCCTCGTAAGCGCCGAGCGGCTGCGTGGTCTCGAAGACCACCTGCCCCGTTGCCGGGTCGACGGAGGCCTCATAGTCGGTCGCGTCAGAGCCGAATGCGCCGGTGTAGGCAGCATATTGCGTAGCGTCGGCACCGGCAGGCAAGCGAACCCTTGCAACGGCTTCATCGATCGGGAAGATCCACTCATTGCCGGTCGCGTTCCAATAGACTTCATCATAGCCGTCAAAGAAACGGACTTGCCGCCACATGCGGTATTTGATCGTGTAGGTGTAAACGCCGGGATCCAGAAACACATCTTCGCGGCCAATGTAGATCCGGACACCGCGCCCGTTGTCCCGCGTGAACTTGTTTTCGCGCTGCCCGTCCCGCAAGACCTCCAGCAGCTCAAACGGCACATCATGCTCCCAGCCGTTGGCGTCTTTTGCGCGCAAGGGAACGTCGCGGAAGATGCCTCGCTTGATCTCATCGCCTTCGGCCCGGACCCGGATGGTTTCCGTCACGATCAGGGATCCGTCCTCCTGAACGTCGATGTCGGAGACGTAGGTGAGGATGCGTTCTTCCGAGACCGCACCACTGACTGTCACGAGCCACAAGACAGCCGCCAGGACCGCCATCAGACCTTGATGGAACCGCATGATCGGATCTCCCAGAAACTTCTTAAAATTCAACCTTCGGAACAGCGCGCTCCGCTGCGTCCTCGATCTCGAAATACTCTGCTTTTTGAAAACCGAACTGGCCCGCGATCAGGTTGGACGGGAAGCTTTCTACGGCAACGTTCAGGCCGCGCACTGCGCCATTGTAATAGCGCCGGGCCATCTGGATGGCGTTTTCGATTTCATCAAGGGAATTGTGTAGATCTGCGAAATTTTGACTGGCCTTGAGGTCCGGATAGTCTTCGGCGACGGCAAACAAACGGCCCAGCGCCTGGGTCAGCGCGCCTTCCACCTTGGCCCGGCCGGCTATGTCCGAACCCGAAACGGCAGCGGCATCCGTGCGCAGCCGGGTGACATTTTCCAGCGCTTCCTTTTCATGGGACGCGTAGGCTTTCACCGTCTCAACCAGGTTCGGGATCAGGTTGGCACGGCGCTTCAGCTGGACATCAATCCCGCTCCAGCCTTCCTCGACCATCTGCCGCTTTTTCACCAGCGCGTTGTAAAGAAGGATCGCGAAAACCGAGAGCGCGATCAAAAGAGCGAGAATAAACCATGTGGCCATAAAAACCTCCGAACCATTTGCAGCGGAGGCTAGCCGGACTTTCAGCGGATGTCATCGCCCGGCCGCAGAGGAAACGGCCAAAACGAGAAAAGTGTAATCCAGACCACACTTTTGACGGTCCGAGACAAGTTTACCGGGGTTAAGCTGATGTTATTACAGCCACCGATCCTCATCCCGGGCGGGCGCAGCCGAGACCCGGAATCTACTCGCTTGCAGAGGGTTGGTTATTTCGCTTCACACGCTTCGGCAAGCGGAGCTGCGAGTGGGCACCGGATCGCAACACTGCTGCGTCCGGGGTGACCACGTCAGGAATATTGCTGAAGCCCGGCCTTATTCAGCGGCCTGATTGTGATAACCGACACCACCGGCTTCCGTTTCCAGAAACGCTGCGCCGCAGGCCTTGGCAAGTTCGCGAACCCGCAAGATGTAGCTCTGGCGCTCGGTAACGGAGATCACGCCGCGGGCATCGAGCAGGTTGAAGGCATGAGAGGCCTTGATGCACTGGTCATAGGCCGGCAGCACCACCTGATGAACCGACAGACCATTGTCGTCGCGCGCCTTGGCCCCGGCCTCCAGAATGGCGCGGCATTCAGCTTCCGCATCCTTGAAGTGCTGGAACAAGGTTTCGGTGTTGGCGTGCTCGAAATTGTAGCGGGAGTATTCCTGCTCGGCCTGCAGAAAGACATCGCCATAGGTGACCTTATCCGCGCCCTCTTGGCCGTTGTAGTTCAGGTCATAGACGTTATCGACGCCCTGAATGTACATCGCCAGACGCTCCAGGCCGTAGGTCAGCTCGCCGGAAACCGGTGAGCATTCAAAGCCGGCGACCTGCTGGAAGTAGGTGAACTGGGACACTTCCATGCCGTCGCACCAGCATTCCCAACCTAGTCCCCACGCGCCGAGCGTTGGGCTTTCCCAGTCGTCTTCCACGAAGCGGATGTCGTGCACCTTCGGGTCGAGCCCGATGGCATAGAGCGAATTGAGATAAAGCTCCTGCAGATTGGACGGAGACGGCTTCAACAGCACCTGGAACTGATAATAATGCTGCAGGCGGTTCGGGTTCTCGCCATAACGGCCATCGGTCGGGCGGCGGGACGGCTGCACATAGGCTGCCTTCCACGGTCGGGGACCCAGCGAGCGCAAGGTTGTTGCCGGGTGGAACGTTCCGGCCCCGACTTCCATGTCATAGGGCTGCAGAACCACGCAGCCCTGATCGGCCCAATACCGTTGAAGGGTGAGGATGAGGCCTTGGAAGGAGTTTTCAGGGCGCATATGCGCCGGAACGTCGCTCGACATGTTTTCGTGTTCCTGAGAACGGAGGCTTGGCTAAATCCGGCAAGGGCTCCCCTCGCCTGTTGGCGCGACAGGTGCCACGGAGGACCGGAGAGGTCAAGGGTTCGACGAAAGGAAGCTTTGGGGCGACTAGGTTTTGAGCCCTTTTTGCGTCTCAAACGCTGTGCCGGTCGTTCACCTTCCTCAATCTTGCGAGTTCTTGTCGGATACCCAGATTGGGTGCAGCTCCAACTGATGGCCACAGTCCATGTCTCGGCTTACAAGTTCAGAGCGAGATCAGGGGTTGTCCGGCAAGCGCCTGTACAAAAAGCAGGAGTGTCGCAGCCGTATAGACAACTGTGCCGGACATTACCCATACCAGTCGGTGAGAAATGGCCCAGCGGTCGAGAAGAAATCCGAACAGCGGCAGAACCTGCATGGCATGCAGAGCGAGGAAATGGGCCGGACGCAAGTCGCCAACCTCGGTAGACCACCCCAAAAACGGCAAGGTGGAATGGTTGGTGCCAACGATCCCCACGAGGGAACTTTCCTGACCTCCAATGTAACCGGCAACAAAAAGTGTGAGCAGGAAAGAAACACCGAAGCCCAAGGCGGTGCCGATACGCAAAGCCGGTGTCAGGTCGGCCTGCCTATCCGCCCAGGCCGCATATCCAAAGACCCCAATACCGGCAACCAGAAGGACTGCTCCAAAGGCCATCACGACCGTGTACATGAAGTGATTGAACGGGGTCGACAGATTGAAATGGGAGGCCTGCCCAAGACCTGCCTGCATCATGATGTATCCCATTTCCGCGATCATGCAGACGGCCATGACGGCCATTGTACCGCGCAGCAGCCACCCCGTTCGCCAAGGCTGGGAAAGTCGTGTCTCCAGCCAGGCGATGGTTCCGAAGAGAACCACAAAGGACAGGGCGAACTTTGCAGGCTTGTTCCAGACCGGCACCCCGTCCAGAAGTCGTGGATCAACGATGCCGGCAGACAGGGACACGAGCAACAAGGCCAGTGAGAAGCCAGTCAGGACGACAGACAATGAAGGACCCCTGGCTGGATCGCATGCTGCGGCGTCATCATACCCGGACATGGGCGAGCCCTCTCGTGTTGAAGGAAACAAAGCGCACGCTCCCTTCCATGCACAGCGCCAGAATGACACCCACAGGGCCGAAGAACAGCGTTGCGGCCAACACAGGCAGTTGCAACAGACGGCCGATACCCGCTCTATCGAGCCGGTCGGCGAGATAAGCGCCAATCATCAGGTCGAAGGCCAGATAATGGATCCAGCCCGCCAGAAGAAGTTCGTCGAGTGTGAAGAGCTGGCGCACGTCCGCGAGGCTGTCATAACCTCCGCCAGATTCCGCAAAGAATGCAAAAATGTAGGCGGCATAAAACAGGCTTAGAACCGCTGGCAGAACAAGTCGGGGAAGTGCGTTGAGCAAGGGCCAGCGCCGGGGGGCCACGGCCAGGATGACCCAGCCTGCCATGGCGATGGTGCCGGTGATTGAGAATACCTGATCCAGTGTCATTCGATCTCCGCCAGTGTCGCTCAAATTCTCAACAGATACGAATGTTATAAGCATTAACTTCCGGACTAGATCACATCAATGGGCAGTTTGAAGGCCAGACCCTCTAAGCAACATCTCCCACCGGAAGGAAAAAAGACCCTGCGCTCGCTTCCGGTCTAGTCCGCAAATTCCACCCCATACGTCCCAATTGCGGGTTTAGCGCCCCTCTCCGGGGTTTAAGGATTGGTCTCCAGCTGGCGATGGAAGCGCCTCTTCATTTAATCGACCGAAGCGCGATCAGTGGTGGTGAGCAAGTTCCCGGTTGTTCGGGACAAGCCACCGGTTCAAAGAGCAACAGGGTTGCCAATTCTCTCCATTTGGCCATATTTCGCGCCTAATCGAGGCGCTACGGATAACAAGCGATTCGTCTTTGGAAACCCGACGTAAACAGGAACCCGTTTTGAACTGGATGCGGATCCAAAAACAATCGGAATGGCAGAGGCTCCTGGCAGGGCTGCTCTGCCTCTGCCTGTGCGTCTGGACGACAGTGCCCGCGGCGTCTCATACGCCGAAGTATCTCGATACGGTGCAAGATCATCTTGAGATGATTGAAGATCACGGCCATTCGCATGGGTTTGAACTTGATCTGCTGTGGGCCATGCACGGCCACCAGCACGACCTGGGTGACCATGACCACAACTCCGCAGTGCTTGTGAAACCGGCGCCGAAATCCCCTCACGTCTTTGACACATCCTCCTGGCGGCTGCCCGTCAGCGATGCGACGTCTGCCTTCGTGTTTCCCCCGGAGCGCCCTCCAAGGACCTGACAGATTGCCCGGTTCGGGCTCATCAGAAATCTGTTATTCACTTGGAAGGACCTTATGAAGCCTACTTCAATTCATGGGCAGACACGGCTGACTCACGCCTTGGTTTTTGCCCTCTCACTCTCAATTCTTTTCTACACCGCCGGCGTTCAGACCGCCGCCGCGCATGATGTCACGCCCGGCGATGCGGGATACATCCAGGAAATCTGGGGGGTTCACATCATCCCCTTCATCTATCTCGGGGCCAAACACATGGTCACGGGATACGATCACATCCTCTTCCTACTGGGGGTCGTCTTCTTCCTCTACCGGATGAAGGATGTGGCCATCTATGTCAGCCTGTTTGCGCTTGGTCACTCCGTCACCATGCTGCTTGGTGTCTGGTACGGCTGGGGCATTAACGCTTACATCATCGATGCGATCATCGGCCTATCTGTCGTCTACAAGGCACTGGACAACCTTGGCGTCTTTCAAAGAGTTTTGGGGTTTCAGCCGAACACAAAGGCCGCAACGCTTATCTTTGGGCTGTTCCACGGGACAGGTTTGGCCTCCAAAATCCTGGAGTACAATATCTCCCCGGATGGCCTCCTCGCCAATCTTCTAGCGTTCAATGTGGGGGTCGAGATCGGCCAGCTTCTGGCGCTGTTTGTGATCCTCATCGTCATGGGATACTGGCGCAAAAGCCCGAATTTCATGCGCCAGGCCACAATTGCCAACATCATCATGGTATTCCTTGGCGTGCTGCTGACCTACCAGCAAATCGCCGGTTACATCGCCAGTACGTCATGATCGGAGACAGCAATGTACAACGCACCCCAGCCGAAACCTGAAGACCTGCCGAGCAATCGGCAATTGGGCCGCATGTCCGTCGTTGCCACCATTGGTGCTGTTGCGATTGGCGTGATGGTCTATCTGCCCGCTGAGTATGGTATCGATCCGACAGGTATCGGCAGTGTGCTCGGCCTCACCGAGATGGGCGAGATCAAGCAACAACTGGCGAAGGAAGCGGCCGAAGACGAAAAACTTCATGGCAGCCAGGACTCATCGTCGCTGATCGACGGCGTGTTGGGGCTTTTCGTGTCCAACGCTCAGGCGCAAAACGCCTGGAAAGACGTCGTGACCTTCACCCTTGAACCCGGTGCCTACACCGAGATCAAGGCCACCATGGAAAAGGGCGCCACGTTGACATATGCCTGGACGGCTGACGGCGGGCGGATCAACTTTGATCTGCACGCCCACGCTGGCGGAGAAAACGTGACCTATGAAAAGGGCCGCGGCGAAACCTCGGGCGAGGGAAGCTTTGAGACCCCGTTCGCGGGGGATCACGGCTGGTTCTGGCGGAACCGCGATAAGTCAGCCGTAACAGTCACCCTGCAATTGCGCGGAGACTACTCCGGCCTTGTCCGGAGCGACTAAGCAGACTGCCACGCGTCCTTTTTCGCAGGGCGCGTGGCACCCAATAAACCCATTACTTAGCCAACTAAATAAATTGAAACGACATCCGAATCTGCGAGCAGCCGCTGCACCAAACACCTAAAGTTGGCCTTCGCTCAAGAGACGTTTTGCCGATTGCCCCGCAGCAACGCGCACTTCCTTCGCCAGCGTTGAATCCGGCAATGCGCGGGAAAGAACCATTCCGCCGACGCACAGCGCAGCGATCGCTTGAGCCCACTGCCTGTTGGTGCTGTCGTCGAAGGACATGTTTGTCTCAAACAGAGAGACCATGGCCTCCAGCAGGGTCTGAAAAGACTGTTGGGCCTCTATCCCACCCCTTGCAATATCAGACGGCAACGCGATCATCGGGCACTGCCCATCCAGATCATCTAAGTGTTCCGGCGACAGATACGCGTTGATCATTTGGTGGGCCATTTCGGGCCGCAAGTTGCTGACATCGACACCGGCATCTTCCCGCCACTCTGCGCCGCGCCCCATCAGAAAGCTCATCACCGCCTCGCTGAAGAGCTCTTCCTTGTTCTTGAAATGATTGTAAAAACCGCCGCGGGTCAGTCCGGCTTCCTGCATCACCATGTCGATCGACACGCCGTTGAAGCCATGCCGATTGAACAGGACACGCGCGGTCTCCACAATCTTCTTTCGCGTTTTGTCCTTATGTTCAGCGCTGTAGGGCATCGCTTCCTCCGATACGAGGTGTACTTAGCACCGCCTCTAAAAATGTTCTTTATCATATTTTGATTTGTGCCAATCGTTCTCTCCTTGATTGAAACAAGGAAAGTTCAACATGCCCAAATTTTTGCTGATTTATCACGGGAAGCCTGACATCCAGAGTCGGGAAGATGGTGTCAATCACATGCAAGCGTGGAAAGCTTGGAGCGCCTCCATTGCTGATGCTGTCATTGATCCAGGCCTTCCGGTCGGGCCGTCGAAAACGATCACGCCAGATGGTGTCGAGGATCACGGGGGAGCCAATCCAGCGAGCGGCATGACCGTTCTGCAAGCCGACACAATGGAAGATGCGATTGCCTTGGCCAAAGGCTGTCCTCATCTCAGCGGGACTGGCACCATAGAGATCGCAGAAGCTTTGAACATAGACATGTGAGCCTGCAAGACCAGCCCACTGACATAGACCCCGGGGTCGTCTGGAGCCTGGTTGGAAACCAAACAACTCGCCCCGCAGATCAGTGAGACGCGCCGATCGACGCCACCCTTTAATCGAAAATAATTGATCAGCGATGCTCGCTTTGTTGTCATCAACGGAGCCTGCATCGCCGCTGGAAATCAAAGGCGACAATCAATGACCCAAGTCCTGCTGCCCGTCACAATTACTTTTACAAGCCTGCTAGCTATTTCTCTCATCCCGCTGACCGGCTGGATCGGCCTGCGCCGCGAAAAAATAGGTGGTGTCTTTCGAGGCGACGGCGATGATGCGACGCTCTTCAAACGCATCCGGATTCACGGAAACCTGATGGAGAATGCGCCAGTCTTCATCCTGGTTCTGGGAGCATCCGAAATGGTTGGGCTTGGACAAAAGTGGCTTTGGTTGGCTGTTGCCGTTTTTCTCATTGGGCGTGTCTTGCACTTCATTCTCTTTGACAGCAGCAAACGGGGCTTTGCAATGCTGATCACCTTGCTTCCCGGGATGTTGCTGGGCTTGTGGCTTCTTCTGCAGACTTGGCTTTGAACTACACTTGGACCGAATCTCCAATCCGGCTTCAGAAAACCAAGTTGCCCGCCGGCCCATCGGTCCTACCTCTCCTAGGACAGGAGACAGATCATGGACGCAAGTTCGGCACGTACGGAAACGCAGACTTCAAAAGCCCTTTGCGCAGAGCGGGATCCCAGCGTTTACATGATGCTGGTGGATGACCGGCTGAATATCTTTTCCGTGTTCGACGATTTGCGCTACGACCGCTCGGACGCGGACATGATGAGCCCGGGCATGCGCACGCATGCCGTTCAGCAGCTCAAACCCCACGGGTTCAAGCAAACCTCCGGATCCGTCCTGCACAACAAGGCCGATGATGTGTTCTGCTATATCCCAAAGCCCCAGGTGCTTGGGGCGTCCCCGTTCGATGTTTTGCGCTACACGCCGAAGCGCGTGCAGGACTACTATATCCTCACGCCCACGCAAACGGCCTGCCAGATCATTGACACCTATTCCTTTGATGACGCTTTGGAAAAAGTGTCAGCTCTCATTCAGAAGCAGCCGATCAATCTCTACCGGTTGATGGATTATCTGGAGCGCAAACCGGTCCATGAGACGATCCGCGAAGCGCTCGGGCACTTCAAGTTCATCCAGCGCAAGGCCGTACAATCTGAACCGCTGAAACGCCGGAAAGCCTTGGGGTCTGGCCTCTTCGGCTAGGGATCGAGAATGCAGTCAGTTCCGCTACATCAATCAGCGGGCGTCAAATCAGGATAGATTTCACGCCCAAGGTTGATCGTTTTTAAGTGGCCGAGCATCTTTGGGCGTTTCAATCAAAAAGCCCGATGGGTTAGGCCCGTTAATGCAGGCTCAGTAAGACTTCTATGTCCCGTAAGGTGAGCGGCGATAGCAGTGCGCGGTCGTCGTTGTTGAGGTTTGTGCCTTCATCAACTTGCTGCTTGATCTGCAGTGCGATCTGGCTGGTTGGCTGATAGTACAGGTCCGGGTTCGATCGGCTCAGGTCTTCAAGCAAACGCGTAATGAGTTTTTTTCGCTTTTCAGCGTCCAAATCGCCGTGTTTTTCCTGCAACATGGCTCTCAATCCTTTTTGAGTTCAATATCTTGTGTCAGGAAAAATAGCGCACAGCGCCCTTTGGTCGAGCCACCGCAACAAGGTTTCTGAAGAACGCTGAAAACCGTTTCAGCTCTGGGGCCGGTACTTCCCGCTGACAGGATCCAGAACAAGCTTTTCACCGCGCCCGGCCGGATCAGCCTTTGCCGCCGCCTTGGAGATCTGCGCTTCGACATCCGCCATCTTGCGCTTGATCCGTTGGACAATCCAATATCCGCCGACCGCCAATGCAGCGGCCCCAATCAACTCGGTCATCTTAAATCCCCTGTTGCTGACCTAGCTCACACCCTCAATACGTTTTTTTAAAGACCAAAGCGCTGCCACATGAGCCGCTCCTCGGCCGCCGAAATCAGTTCATTGCCCAGGCCTGCGGTCAAAGTTCCGGCCTCCAGATTGACGCCGACGCCGCCCTTTCGGCCGAACAGGCCCCGCGGTGCCGAAATCAGCTTGCCTTCCGCCTTGTCGCCGTAGCGCTTTTTCAAAACACCGCGCAGATCGCCAATGGAATCCACAAGCCCAAGATTGACCGCGCTCGATCCCGTCCAGAACTTGCCCGTGAAAAGATCCGGATCATCCGACAGGACATCCGCCCGGCGGGACTTCACCATGTCGATGAAGGTGTCATGGATCTCTTGCTGCAGGGTTTTCAGGTATTCGATGTCTTCGGGCACTTCCGGTTGGAACGGATCGAGCGTGACCTTTTTCTCACCCGCCGTATAGACCCGGCGCTCAACACCGATTTTTCCAATCAACTCCGTGAAGCCGAAGCCGGCCGCGACAACACCGATCGAGCCGACAACGGAAGACGGATCGACGATGATCTCATCGCCCGCAAGCGCAATCATGTAACCGCCACTGGCTGCAACATCCTCAACAAAGACCAGAACGTCCTTTTCGTTCTCCTTGGCCAGATCCCGGATCCGCTGGAAAATCAGCCGCGATTGCACCGGCGAGCCCCCGGGAGAATTCACGATAAGCGCAACAGCCGGCGCCTTTTTCATGGAAAAGGCGCGCTCCAAAGGCAGGGCTGCGGTTGCCAACGACAGGCCTGGCCGCAACGGGCTGGACATGCCAATAGGCCCCTGCAGGCGCACGACTGGAATGATGGG
>ERZ1023313.81-NODE-81-length-46359-cov-9.314811_pt1 | contig 46359 bp, 49 predicted proteins | sample MGYA00521233_ERZ1023313 | MGnify/ENA primary metagenome ERZ1023313 (study PRJEB32759, sample SAMN07749866) | skin metagenome | biome: transportation; feature: city; material: polyester macromolecule | host: Homo sapiens | place: Hong Kong:TKO line | collected... | reverse complement strand
GGCCTTCCTCGCAGCGGACGGTGATGAACCCCGGAGCGCGGATGAGGTGATCGAGGCTTACCGGATCGCGGCCGAGTAGCCCCTAACCCCGGCGGCGGCCCCGGGTCAGACCGGGATCGTCGCCACCACCACGCCCTCAGGCGTTGTCATCACCCCCGTGCCGAGAGGCGCGGGGGTTTCTTGGTTTAGGTTCACCACCAGCGCTGGGACCTCGGGTGTGACCATCATCCCCGTGCCGAGAAGCACGGGGTTCTGTCGTTCCGGGTCATCTGACCCTTGATCGCGAGATGCGGGATCGGTCGGGGTGTTGGTGATCCAGACGCCGCTCTCGTGCCGGAACCTGCGCTTGTCCTTACGCGGCGGCGGGGGCGGGCGTTCGTGATTGCCGAGCTTCATGCGCTTGGCGAGTTCCTGGCGTTTGCGCGTGAAGTACGGCGCCACCACGGGATAATCCTCGGGCAGGCCCCACTTCGCCCGGTACGCGTCCGGCGTCAGGCCGATAGACCTGAGGTGCCGGCGCATCATGTAATAGGTTCGGGCGTTCTCGAAGCTGATGAGATACCGGTCCTGGATCGAGGCCTCGATCTCGGCCGGTGTGAGACGGCGAGGTTTGCGCGCGGCGATGTCGCCGAACCGGATCGAGTCGAGAAGTTCTTCGGGCATCATCGGGGCCGGGGCCTGTGGGACGAACTGGCCGGAGGACGTGGAGCCCAACCCGAAGACCGGCAAGGTCTATGTGGCGCTCACCAACAATTCCAAGCGCGGGCCCGCGCAGCGGGACGCCGTGCATGACCGCGCGCCCAATTACTGGGGCCTGATCGTGGAAATGACCCCGCCGGATGGCGACCACGCGGCGGACAGCTTCAGCTGGGACATTCTGGTGAAGGGTGGCGACCCGTCCGTGCCGGTGACCGGCGCGCAATTCGCCGAAGGGACCAGCGCCAATGGCTGGTTCGCCTGCCCGGACAACCTGGCCGTGGACCCCTCCGGCCGCCTTTGGGTGACCACTGACCAAGGCGGCGGCTGGGCACAAATATCAGGCTCCGCGGACGGCGTGTGGTGCCTCGGCACCGAGGGCGAGGACCGGGGCATGAGCGCCATGTTCTACCGCGTGCCGGCCGGTGCCGAGATGTGCGGCCCCTGTTTCACGCCAACCGGCGACACGCTGTTCGTCGCCGTGCAGCACCCCGGCACCGATGGCGCGCTGGCCTTTGACGAGCACGCCCGCGCGTCCGACTTCGAAGACCCGATGACCCGCTGGCCGGACTTCGACGAGGCCACCCCGCCCCGGCCGTCTGTGGTGGCGATCCGCAAGGAAGGCGGCGGGCCGATCGGCTGACGACAGCTTCAGTCGGCAGGTTCGAGGTCTGGATGGGTAATCTGATCCATCAGCAGGCGGATCATCCCGCCTGTCAGATCTGTCGCCGGGCGGAAGGCAAAGCGGTCGATATTGATCGGCAATGCGATCGCCCCATGCAGCCCGGCCCAGAGGAGTTGCGCCATCGCGTCCACATCCCCCGCCCTGACAACGCCTGCCTGCTGGCCCTCGCGCAGCGCCGCAGACAGCAGCACCAGTAGTGGCACGTCGCCGGCGGGGTCCTTGTCGGGCACCGGCAGATCCTCCGGCCGCACGAACATGAGCGCGCCCTTGTAGAGCGCAGGGTTGTCCAGCGCGAAACCGGCATAGGCTTCCAGCAGCCGCTCAATCCGGGTCACCGGGTCCGGCGTCGCATTGGCCAACGCCTCAAGCTCGCCGACAAAGTCAGCCACCCGGGTCATCCACAGGGACTGCATGAGATCCTGCAGATTGCCGAAATAGGCGTAGATCTTGCCGACAGAGACCCCCGCCTCCCTAGCCACGGCCCGTGCGGATATGGCGGCGATGCCGTGCGCGCGGAAAATCTTCACCGCAGCCTGGCGGATGCGGGCGCGTTCTTCCTGACGTTCGGCGTCGGTGACAGGTCGACGGGGCATAGGGCCTCGATGGGTTGGGACCGTGGTGGGTCAGGCCGCCAGCGGGCGGTTGGACAGGTTCATGCGTTCCCTGAATACCTCAAGCGGCGTGTCCAGTTCATCCTCCCAGCGGACAAAATTGAGATTGTCCGACGACCGGCCATAGATCCAGCCATCGGCAAAGGCATCCATGGAATCGACGATGAAACCGGGTGCCAGAAAGGCCGTGTGCGCCGTCGTCACCGCCACGCGCATGGCGTGATAGGGAAAGCGCAGCTGCGCCAGATAGAACGACGCCAGTGCCAGCTCACCGGGAATGGTGGCTTCATAGCCGGTGGCCACATGCAGGAAATCATGCGTCTGGAAACCGCGCACCATCATGTAGCTGAGGTCTTCCGGCAGGCGCGCCAACTTGCCGGACGCATGGAGTTCCTCGTTGAACTTGCGATAGTTCGTACCGAGATTTTTTTCCAGATTGTTGTCGATGATGAACTGCCGGTAGCCCTGCCCCAGCGTGCCCGGCGCACACTCCGCCAGCCGTTCAAGGCTCAGCGGCTCGGCGATAAAGCGCTCTGCCAAGAACTCCTTCGCTCCGGGGATCCCGTGCAACTCGTCCAAATAGGCATCGATGGCAGTTTGAGGCGCCTTGTCCCACCAGTCGTGGAACAGGAAATAGACGCCATAGTCGAGCGGCGTGTTCACCGACTTCATAAATTTTTCGACAAACGCTTCGTCTACATGCGGCTGCGCGGTCATACCGGTGTCCTCCTGTGCTCCGGGATTTGGAGTCACCATAAATGAACGAGTTCATTTTATACAAGCCAAAAATGAACTCGTTCAAATAATAGCTGTAGCTGTTCACCCGTCCACAGGCCGCTTGCCAATACTGAACACCGGAATACGCGTCGCCTGCGCTAAGGTTCCGCCATCACAACATCTGACCGGGGACACGACCATGATCGAGAAATGCATTGATGGCTGGCACGACTACATCTTCCGCAAGAAGCCGGGCGCCCTCGAAGAGCTGATCGCCGAGGACTGCGTGTTCCTGTCGCCCGTGGTGTTTACCCCACAGGTGGGCCGCGACATCACCATCGCCTATCTGACGGCGGCGGGCGGCACGCTGGGCGGTCAGGGCGCACCGGGCGATGACATGCCGGCGGAGAACGCGGGCAAGTTCAAATACACCAAGGAAGTCCTCGCCGGGAACCACGCCGTGCTCGAGTTCGAAACCGAGATGAACGGCAAATACGTGAATGGCGTGGACATCATCACCTGCAATGACGAGGGCAAGATCACCGAATTCCGCGTGATGATCCGCCCGCTTCAGGCGGTGAACGCCGTCCACGCAGCGATGGGCGCCATGCTGGAGAAGATGAAGGGCTGAGCCTGCCCCCACCCCACATACCCGCCAAAAGGACACAGGCCGGACGCAAATTAAGCCTGTTGCCGCCCGCTCCATTGCATCGCGCCGCCCGATCCCGCACCCTTGGGGACTGTGGGGGCCATGACATTGTTTGAATGTCTGGAGGGGCGTCATGCGCGCATTCGTGGTTGTTTTCCTGGCGATCGTCATTCCCGGCGGCCTGTTCCTGGCGCTGGAGGCGGGGCTTCTTGACGCCTATCTCGAGGACATTCCCACCGAAACGCTGATCCTGCAGGAGCTGCACGCCACCGTGTCGCCTGAGGAGCTGGACGCCCGCGTGCTTGAGGCGCTGGAAGAGGGCCGCCAGGACGACGCGGAAATGTACGCCGAAATCGCGGTCTATATGGACCGCCCGCTGGGCGAGGACGCCGCAGCCGCGCTTGCCGCCTCGCAGACCACCAGCGCCACCGTCATCCGCAACACCGGCAGCTTCTTCGAGGGCTTCGTCACAGGCGAGGGCAGCGACAACGCCTCCTTCGCGGGAGCCGTGACCTCGGACCTGACCGTGATCGGTGATATCCGCGACATCGGCTCGGAAGGCTCGAAGCTGGTAGCGGGTGAGGAATACAGCGAGGTCATTCTCGGCCTCTCGGTCGTCGGCCTTGCGGTCACCGCAGGCACGGTTGCCTCCGGCGGCGGCGGCCTGCCCGCCCGTGTTGGCGTGTCACTGCTGAAGGTGGCGAAGAAGGCCGGCACCATGACCAAGTCCTTCTCCAAGCAGCTCGGCAGGTTGGTCTCCAAGGCCGTGGACTTCCCCGCCCTGCGCCGCACCCTGTCGGACGTGTCCCTGTCGAACCCGAATGCCACCCGGCGCGCAGTGACCGCCTATGCAGACAATGTGAAGAGCGCGGAGATCTTTCCCGTGCTGGCGCGGATGAACGACGTGCAGAAATCCGTCGGCCCCGCGGAGAGCGTGCGGCTGATGAAATATGTGCGCAACACGGATGATCTCGACAATATCGCCGACATGACCAGGACCCTGGGCGTGAAGACGCGCGGCGTCATCCTGCTCACCGGCAAGACGTCCCTGCGGGCCTTCAAGGGCGCCATCAACCTGATCCGCTGGGCGCTGGAATGGGTGTGGGCCCTGGGCGTTGCCGTGCTCGGCTGGCTGGGCATGGCCGGCGGCCGCCGCGTCCTGCGCCGCCGCCGCTCCCGTGTCGCCGAGGCCCGCGCTGCAGCCCAGCCCAACAAGCTGGCCTGAGGGACTGACGGGCAAAGCGCAAGCACTGCCATCCCCACCCTTCGTACTTGCGCAAGCGCAAATGAGAGTGGGCCCCTCCGGTCAGGCCGGCGGGCTGCGGCGTCTCTTGCGAAATTCGATTATCCCCTCACCCCGGTCACCGGCGCAAAAAAATGGGCGCTTCTCCGAGGAGGGGAGAAGCGCCCAGTAATCAAGACGTCAGGGAGGAATGCGTCGTCTTGAGGAATTCCGGTGTCAGACCGTCCTAGAGATAGGCGAGGGTCTGGAAGATGACGATCGCGCCGACGGCGGTGGACCCGACATAGGCAGCGAAGGCGCCACGGCCCGCATAGGAGGCCGGGTTGGTGAACATGCTGACGATGGCATCGCGCAGCTGCTGGTTCTCGCGGGCGATGAGCTGGTTTGCCGTGAACAGCAGAACCACAAAACCCACCACGAAGAACGCGTCACCCGGGGCCATGAAGCCGAACTCAAAGAGGACGACAGTCGCAACCATGGCGATGGCGGCAAGGATGTTACCGATCAGGCTCTGCATGGTGTGGCTCCCGGCTGCTGCTGCAGCGCATCAAATGACTGAACTTGATCCTGTAGGTAGGTCTCTATTGTGACAGGGTCAAGACAGGGCGCCCGGGCGTGGTTACGAATTTATATAACGATCCGATATGCCTACCAAAGTATGACTTCTTGTCAAAACCAGCGTCAAAATATCCAACCCACTGATTTATATCGATTTTCCAGACTGAACAGACCTCGAAGCGGCCCAAGCTCGGTTTATGAATCCTGAACATTTCCCGGATCATTCTCATTCGGGAATGCCAGCCATGCGGAGGCGCAGGGCTTATTGCGCCGCAACAGAGGCAGGCGGGCATGGCAAAACGCACAAAAACCGTCCCCGCGTCCCCGATCGGGGGCAGCAGGCGGCCAGATGACCATGTTCTGAGGAGAACGGTGCGGGAAGCGTCAGCGGGCCAGGATCAGGCTCATGACGAAGACACCGGACATGAATGCCCAGAAGACCGAGATCGAGGCCGACAGGGCCAGCCAGACCAGGGGCCGCTGCTCCAGCACCCGCGCCCGCACGGCGTTGCGCATGATGACCATCGGCCCGGCAAAAACCAGCGTGGCAACGCCCGTGACCACTTCCGGCACCGAGGCGGCAAGCAGGCTGAAGCTCAACGGCCGGTTGGTGACCAGCCGGTAGAAACTCGACGTAAGACCCGCCGTGACGATGCCCGTGGCAACTGCCAGGGCGAAGGCTGTTAATTCGGTCATAAGCAGACCCCGGATGTGACCCTTCACTGCCCCTGCGCCATCACCGGACATCCGGCGGCGGAAACGGGGCTCCCGGGTCTGACAAGGGCAAGCGCCATACCAGTCGCGATGGGCCCCGTTCGGGGCAAAACCGCCTGAAAAGGCAGCAAATCCGGGGCGATGCGCATAAATCACGCCGCCGCCGTTACGCGGTGACACAGTTCGGCAACCAGGCCCGTGCCATATCAGGACGTCATCACAGCACGGGAGGGTGCGGGACGCGAATCCGATAGACTGCGGGCTCTGACCGCACCCGGCACCCTGCCCCACCCTGCCAATTGCGCCATTGAGCGCGGCATTCCGAAAAGGACCCCCATGGCCCGGCCCCAGAACCAGTCCCGCCAGCGCCAGGACGAGGTCGTCGAGCGGCCGCCATGGCTCATCCCAGTAGTGGTGGCGGTCGGCGTCATCACCTTCGCCGCGATCTTCCTCTGGTATTATGTGGGCCCCAGCACCGATGAATTGCTGGGCCTGGCACCGGAAGCAACCGATCAGGTGCGCGAGGTGCAGGTGACGGTGGGCGACGTGGCCCTCGCGATCCCCGCCAATTTCACCCGCTTTTCCGCCGCCCGCTCCGGTGGCGCCAAGAAGCGGGTGGACCTGCATGCGCTGCTGCCGGATCTCGATCCCTTTACCGAACGCCAGCGGGCGGAATTCGACCGGTCCGATCCCATGTCGCCGGTTCTGCACATCCGCATCGCCGAAACAGACAGCGTGCTGGCCGCACAGCCGCGGCTGGAACTCATCTACCTGCCCGCCGTCACCAATCATGAAGGCGAGGAAGGCCCCTTCGGCCTGCGCCACTACGTCTTCCGCAACGAGACGGGCTTTGCCGGGCAGGACATGTATGTGGGTGTGGGTCCGGCCAACGCGCCGGCCATTCTGCTGTGCGCGCGCGATGCACCGCTGTTGTGGTGCAGGCGCGAAATCCTGCTGAGCGAGACGGTGGTGCTGCGCTACCGGTTCAAGCGGGCCTATCTGGCCGACTGGAAGGAGATCGACGACGGGGTCATCGCCCTCGTCGCGGGCTTCCGCCGGAACGCGCAGGCTGACGCATCATCGGGGGCGCGCACATCCGTGTCGGCGCCGGAAGAGCTGCGGGGCGAAACCGCGGAATGATCTGATCCCGCGCCGCCCCGCATCGCGTGTCGTGAACAACGTCCATCGCGGACGCCGGATCAGTCGTTGTCGAGGTCGAAGCCGAGAATAGCCATGTTGAAGTCGTAGGAGACTTCGCCGTCCTCGTCGTCCTTGAAGATCACGCCCAGGAACTCATCGACCAGATAGACCTCGACGGAATCATCCTTGGTCGGGCGCTGGCGGACTTCCAGCAGATCGAGCCGGAACTTCTTCCGCAGGTAATTTTCAAGGCGCACGATTTCTGATTGGTCCACGGGGAAAGCTCCGGATTTGGGGGGCGGCAGGAAGTGGCTCCCATGTAGCGTCCCTTGAGGGGCGGTGTAAACCCGCGGACCCCACGGTCCACGGGCGTCCATCGCCCTAGCGTTTGGCGCGCGCCATGGCCCTGGCAATGGCCGTGCGCACGTCGAATTCATCATCCCCGTCATAGCGCGGCGCATAGGTGTCAAAGGCTGCGCGCAGGGCATCATGACGCTTGTCGATATGGACCATGTTGTAGGCATGGGACACCGCGAAGAAATGACCCGCCTTGAGCTGCGGCATGACGATGGCGGTGTAGCGGTCCGTCTCCATGGCGCCAGGGAAGCCGTCAGTCATTTCAGACGCGACCCAGCCCGGCGTGATAAGCGACACGTCGATGAACTCCGGCACGTCTTCCGCCAGCTGCTCGGTGATGGCGAGCACCGCATGCTTGGAGGAGATATAGGCGGATGATCCGGGTACGGCGGGAAAGAAGCTGTTTTCCGAGCCCACATTGTAGATGGCCGCCGGGGTGCCCTGCTCCACGAAACGGGTGCCGAACACCTGGATGCCGTGCAGCATGCCGTAGATGTTGATGCCATAGACCCGGTCATATTCACCGAGATCCAGCGTCAGGATAGAGCCGCGCGCCGTCTGGCTGACGCCCGCATTGTTGAGCAGCACATCCGCTTGCCCGAAAGTGGACCAGGCGAAATCAGCCAGCGCCTCCACGTCGCCGCGCTTTGCCACGTCGCACGCCGTGCCCGCCGCCTGATAGCCGAGTGCCTCAAGGGCGGCGACGGCCTCATCGACCCGGTCTTTCCGGCGGCCGGCAATGACGAGCCTGGCCCCCTCCTCCCCGAACCGCTTGGCGAAGGAGAACCCGATACCCGTGGCCCCGCCCGTGATCACCACCACCTTGCCGTCGAAACTGTCCATCCGCGCCTCCTGTTTATGACTTCCGGTCATTTCGTGGCAGGATGGCGCGAAGCTGCAAGGCCCCGCAAGGACAAAGGTGCAACCTGCCGGTGCTTTCGCCTGTCACGGGCGGCGTGCTATCGAGCAGGAGATAAAAATCTCTAGTGACGTTCAGGCCCCATCCACCACGCCCTCGCAGAGGGGCGGCGGGGCTGCCGGAGGAAACATTGGCTGACACTTCCCCTGCTGGCGCCCCCAAGGGTGCGTCCGCCAGCATGACCGACCGCCTGCGTACCACCCCCCTCGCTGCCTACGCGGCGCTGACCTTCCCGATGGGGGGGCTGGGTCTTCCGATCACGGTCTATCTGCCGCCGCTCTATGCCACCGATGTGGGGCTGGGCCTGTCGCTGGTCGGCTTCCTGTTCATGATCACCCGCATCTTCGACGTGATCACCGATCCGATCATGGGCGTCATCATCGACCACTACCCGACCCGCTGGGGACGGCGGCGGCACTGGATCGCCCTGTCGGTGCCGATCCTGCTGATCTCCGCCATCTTCATCTATTTCCCGCCGGTGGGCGCAGGTGGCGCCTATCTGCTGACATGGATGCTGGTGCTCTATGTCGGCTACACCATGCTGACCATCGCCCACCAGAGCTGGGGCGCTGAACTGTCCGCCGACTATGCGGAGCGCAACCGCATCTATGGCTGGCGCGAGGTGGCGATCATCCTCGGCATGGTGTCGGTGCTGGGACTGCCCGCCGTGCTGGAGATCACCGCGGGCGCTGATGCCTTCGGCAAGGTCGGCGCCATGGGCTGGTTCCTGATCATCACCCTGCCGATCACAGCCATTGCCGCGGTGCTGCTGGTGCCCGACCACGTAACCAAGATGAAGACCGGCCAGTCGCTGGAGCTGAAGGAAGGGCTGCGCATCCTCTTCACCAACTGGAGCATGGGCCGCATCGTGGCAGCCGACATGTTCACGGCCCTGGCCACCGGCATCATTGGCTCAAGCTACCTGTTTCTTGCCCGCTTCGTGTGGGAGCTGCCGCAATATTCCTCGATCATGCTCTTGGGCTATTTCGTGCTCGGCTTTGCGGGCATGCCGTTCTGGATGTGGCTGGCCAAGCGGATGTCCAAGCACCGCGCCCTGTGCGTGGCGCTGATCTGGAGCATCGTCGCGCAGCTGATCTATCTCATTCCCGGGCCGGGCGATTTTGCGCTGGCGCTGTTCGCCACCTTCTTCCTCGGCTTTGCCTTCGGGGCGGGTCCGTTCCTGCTCCGCTCCATGATGGCCGATGTGTGCGACAAGGACCGGCTGGAAACAGGCCAGAACCGCACCGCCCTGCTCTACGCGATGCTGACCACCACCGCGAAGGTGGGCGCGGCGATCTCCGTCGGCATGACGTACCCGCTGCTGGCGTGGGTTGGATTCGACCCGGCGACGGGCTCGGAGAACTCCGCCCAGGCACTGGACGGCCTGCGCCTCATCTTCGCGCTGCTGCCGATCCTGTTCCTGGCTGCTGCCATCGCACTAATCTGGAACTACCCCATCGACCACGCTGCCCAGGCCGAAATCCGCCGGAAACTCGCGGAAATGCACGCCGCGGACAAGGCACTGGCAGAGGACTGAACAGGCCGGGAAAGCGCCGCCCCCGCCCCCTGCGGCAAAGCGCGCGCTTTCCCTCCCTCTCCCGCGGCGGATACTGGCCGCCAGATTCCGACGCTGTATCCAACGCGGTGCTGCCCTGAAGAGGCCGCCGCCGGACAGGAGCCACAACATGATGCGCCGCACCTTTCTCGCCCTGACCCTGGCCGCGAGCCTTGGCCTCGCAGCCGCCGCGCCCGGCGAGACCGAAGACACGCCCCTCACCGTGACCGACGCCTTTGCCCGCGAGACCATCGGTCTCGGCAAGACCGGCGCTGCCTTTCTGACCGTGACCAATACGGGCAGCGAGGACGACACGCTGCTGGCCGGGGCCACCCCCGCCGCCGGCAAGGTGGAACTGCACACCCACGAAAAGGACGGCGAGATCATGCGCATGCGGAAGGTCGAGGCCTTCCCCGTTCCCGCACAAAGCGACCTAAAGCTTCAACCCGGCGGTAACCACATCATGCTGTTCGACCTCGCAGCACCGCTGGCGAAAGGCGAAAGCTTTCCGCTGACCTTGAGCTTTGAGAAGGCCGGGGATATCACCATCGACGTTTCCGTCGTTGCCATCGGCGACACCATCGGTCACAAGGCGGGTCACGAGACCATGGATCATGGCCAGATGGATCATGGTGAGATGGACCACGATAATGGGGGTCACGGCCATTCGGGCCACTGATCCGACAAACAAACAAGTGGGGCTTGGGGGCTTCAGCACAGGTGACAACGCACCGTCATACACACCAGCGCAAGAGCTGGCGTGACCGTTGGCAGCGCAGGGGAATTTCCCTTGCGGGGCTCGCGGCAATGGCCGTGCACCTGGCGGCCTTCGCGCTGGGGGCGATCATGCCCGTGGCCACGGCCCTCGCCGCCGCCGAGGCGGAACCCTTCGAGATCGTCATCTGTACCGTCAACGGACCGGTGACGCTGGACGCCCGCGACCTGGGCGTCGACATCGGCGATGGCGAGGCACCCACAAAGTTGCCCCGCTCCGCCTGCGCCCTGTCGCTGCAGGCCGCCGCCCCCGTGGCCGTGGACACGGCCCCCGCACTCCTCATCGAGCCGGTGGAATATACCCCGGCCGACCATGCGCCCGTGGCGGACACCCGCCCGGCCTACCGGGCCCCGCAGCTGCGGGCAAGCCCGCCCCGCGCCCCGCCGCACACGTCCTGAAAACCGACACTGCCGGTCCGGCCCGCGAATGCCGCGTGACCGCAACGGGACAGCATTGTCCCGTGCGGGCTCATGCAACGAACACATGCGCTGATCCCGGAACCGTCAGGTGACACGCGACTGGCCCGTGCTAGGGGCCGGTACAGCGCTTTTCACACAGTCATTCCGACCCACCACCGGCCGCGCGGGAAAGCTAGGGGCCCGCGCAGCCATGTCTCCCTTTCCAAAACAGGAAACGGCACGCCCGCGCGTGCCGACGATACCAATGCAAACCAAACTCGCATTCGCAGCCTGCCTGCTGTCCACCACCGCACTTGCGGCCCCTGCCCTGGCACAGCAGCAGGACACCCCTTCCGCCCCGGCTGCCGCTGACGTGACGCTGCCGGCAATCTCCGTTTATGCACCGCGCATGAGCCTGCCGGCGGAGAGCGAAACCCGGCCGCAGGAAACACCGGCCCCCACGCCCCATTCCGATGGCGGCGACTTCCTGCGCTCGGTGCCGGGCGTTACGGCCGGACGCTTCGGCGGCCACGGTCTGGAGCCGGTCATCCGCGGCCAGTCGCAGAACCAGCTGAACATCACCGCCAATGGCGCGACCACCTATGGCGCCTGCCCGAACCGCATGGACCCGCCTTCCTCCTATGCAGCGATTGAAAGCTATGACCGCATCAAGGTCGTGCGCGGCTACCAGTCGGTGCTCAACGGTCCCGGCGCGCCCGGCGGTGCGGTGATCCTGAGCCATGACAAGCCGGAGCTGGGCGAGACGCTGACCGCCCGCGGCAGCGCGGCCGCCGGATATGACGGCAATGGCGTGACCCGCTCTGCCGACGCCTATGTGCTGACGGGCACGCAGGATACCTATGCGCGGCTGACGCTCGGGCTGAAAGACGCCGAGAACTACGAAGACGGCGACGGCAACTCGGTCCGCAGCTCGTTCTCCGAGCGCCAGGCCGGGTTCACCCTCGGCGTCACGCCCGGCGACAACACCCATATCCGCCTGAGCTACGCCTATCACGACGTGGAAGACGCACTGTTTCCCGGCGCCGGCATGGACTCGCCGACCGCGGAGACACGCAGCTACAGCGCCGGGCTGGAGCATGAATTCGGCACAGGCATCGTCAGGCACATCGACGTGACCGCCTATGCGACGCAGGTGGACCATGTCATGGACAATTTCAGCCTGCGCACCCGGCTGGCTGCCCCCTTCGCCCGCGTCCCGTCGGAATCCGACACCATCGGCGGTTCGGTGAAGGCCGATCTCGATATCGGCGGCCAGATCGTGCGGACCGCCATCGACTACCGGCGCAACAACCGTGAGGCCATACGCTCGGTCGGCCCCAATGCGGGCGCTGTGACCCGCACCCAGGCTTTCCTGTGGCCGGACATCACCATCGCCGAACTGGGATTTGCTGCGGAAACCAGCCTGACGCTCGGGGAGCGGACAATGCTCACCACCGGCGCCCGGATCGACCGGGTGACCGTTGATTATGGCCGGCCCAACGAGCGCGCCCAGATGACCGGGCGCACGGCTAATGATCTTTACCGCGCGTTTTATGGCGTGACGGCGTCGGACCAGACCGAGACCAATCTCAGCGCGCTGGCCCGGCTCGAATATGACCTGACAGACGATACGGCCCTGTTCGGCAGCATCAGCCGCAGCGTGCGCACGGCAGACGCAACAGAACGCGGCCTGGCCAACGACCAGGGCCTCGGTGCCAACAACAGCTCCTGGGTCGGCAATCCGGAAATCGATCCGGAAAAGCACCACCAGGTAGAAGCCGGCATGCTGACCGGCGGCACGGACTGGCAGGTAAGCGCCACCGCCTACGCCAATCTGGTGGATGACTACATCCTGCGCGATGCGGCCCGCGGCCAGGACGGCATCCTCATCACATCAGCCAATGCGGACATCTACCGCAACATTGATGCCCTCCTGGCGGGTCTCGAACTGGCCGGCGAGTGGGCCATGAGCGACAGCCTGAGCCTGCGCGCGGACGCCGCCTATACCTATGGCGAAGACCGCGACGCGGACCGGGCCCTGCCGCAGATCCCGCCGCTGCAGGGCGCCCTGCACCTGGACTGGCAGACCACCGAATGGCTGGAACTAGGCGCGTCCACCCGCTTCGCGGCACGCCAGATCCGCGTGGACACCAACGCCACCACGGCCACCGGCCGGGATGTCGGCAAAACGGGTGGCTATGCGGTGCTCGACATGCGGGCGGCCGTGACACCGGTGGACGGCGTGGAGCTGTCCGCAGGCGTCACCAACCTGCTCGATGCCACCTACGCCAACCACCTCAACCGGTCGAACATCTCAGACCCCACGGAAGTCCGCGTCAACGAACCGGGCCGGTCTGTCTTCGTCCGGGGGCGGATCACCTTCTGACCATGACCCATTTTACTCACCCCTATTTCAGAGGAAAAAACTGAAAGCCATGAAACCGTCACGCCAATTGCTCGCCGTGCTGTGCACGGGCACTGCCCTTGTCTCCCCTGCATTTACCTCCACCGCCCTGGCGGAAGATGACGCAGTGGAACTTGCGCCCGTCGTCGTCACCGGTGACGAAATAACCGGCACACGCACTGTCCCGGGCAATGCCGAAGCGGAGCAGCAGATCCGCCGCACGCCCGGCGGCGTGGCGGTGGTGCCCTCGGAGGATTTCGAGGACACCTACGCGCTGAGCTTTGAAGACACGCTGCGGCTGACCCCGGGCGTCTACGCGCAGAAGCGCTTCGCCGAGGAAGTGCGCATCGCCATCCGCGGCTCCGGCCTGTCACGCGGGTTTCACCTGCGCGGCCTGACACTGCTGCAGGACGGTATCCCCTTCAACCTGGCCGATGGATCGGGTGACTTCCAGGAAGCCGACGCGCTTGCGTTCCAGCGCCTTGAAGTCTTCAAGGGTGCCAACGCCCTGCAATATGGCAGCACCACGCTTGGCGGCGCGGTGAACATGGTCTCCAAGACCGGCCAGAGCCACCCGGGCAACCAGGTGCGCTTTGAAGCCGGGTCCGACAGCACCTTCCGCGCCAACCTGCAGGCGGGCCGCGTGTTCGAGAACTCGGACATGTTCGTGAGCCTCACCGGCACGCTGAGCGAAGGCTTCCGCGAGCACGAGGACCAGGAGAACGCCAAGTTCAACGGCAATGTGGGCCTTGCGCTGTCTGACACTGCCGAGACGCGCTTTTATCTGAGTGCCAACATCATCGACCAGGAGCTGGCGGGCAGCGTTTCCCGCGCGACCGCGCTGAATGATCCGGAGGCGGCCAATCCCTCCTCCCTGACTTCGGACTGGGCCCGCGACATCCGCTCGGTGCGCCTGTCCAACAAGACGAGCTTCGAGCTTTCCGGCGGCGAGACGGTGGATGTGGGCGCCTTCGTGAACGTGAAGGAACTGTTCCACCCCATCACCCCTTTCGTGGGGCTGATCGACCAGGAAAGCACGGACTACGGCGTCTTCGCCCAGGCCGGCGGCGACTATAACATTGCCGGGCATCGCAACACCTTCCGCGTTGGCGTGACCTCGCAATTCGGCAAGGTGAAGGCCAAGCTGTTTCAGAATGTCGGCGGCTCGCGCGGTGCGCTGACGGCCAATGCGGATCAGAAATCCCGTAACGTGGCGGTCTATGGCGAGAACGCCTTTTACGTGACGCCGGAGCTGTCGCTGATCGCCGGCGGGCAGTTCACCTGGTCGGAGCGGGAACTCAAGGATCTGCTGACCCCGGCTGAGAATGATACCCGCAGCTATACCGGCTTCAGCCCCAAGGTCGGTGCGATCTACGAACCGGAGCCGGGCACGCAGTTCTTTGCCAATGTCAGCAAGAGCTTCGAGACGCCGACATTCAGCGAGCTGACCCAGGGCGGCACGACCGGGTTCACGCCGATCGATGAGCAGGAAGCCTGGACCGTTGAAGTCGGCTCCCGTGGCAGCGCCGGCCGGGTGGCCTGGGACATTGCCCTCTACAGGGCATGGCTGGACGGCGAAGTGCTGCAATTCACCACCGGCCCCGGCGTTCCGGCGGCCACCTTCAATGCACAGGACACGGTGCACCAGGGCGTTGAACTGGGGCTTGATGTCGATGTGGCATCGGACGTCTTCAGCGACGGGGACGGCCTCACGTGGCGCAACGCGTACACCTTCAGCGACTTCTTCTTCGACGGGGACCGGCAGTTCGGCGACAACGACATCGCCGGTCAGCCGAAGCACTTCTTCCAGACGGAGCTGCGCTACGACGCCGCCGATGGCTGGTTTACCGCGCTGGACTGGGAAGCCGCGAGCAAGGCAGATGTTGATTTCGCCAACACCCTGGACGCCCCCGGCTACGGCATCATCGGCCTGACGGCCGGTATGGACGTGACGGACACTGTCAGCGTCTATGTCAATGGCCGCAACCTGCTGGACCAGGAATACATCTCCACCTTCAGCACCATCGTGAACACCGCCGGCAATACGTCGGTGTTCTATCCCGGCCAGGGCCGCCAGGTCTTTGCCGGCCTGCGCGTCAGCTTCTGAGGACACACACAATGGCTGAAGCAGGAAACCAGTATGCCCTTCTGTGGCGCTGGCACTTCTATGCGGGCCTGATCATTGCCCCCTATGCGGGCCTGATCATTGCCCCCGTCCTGATCATCATGTCGGTGACGGGGGGAATGTATCTCCTGCAGCCGCAGATCGAGGATGCTCTGTATGGAGAGCTTCTCTATCTGCCGGACCCCCATGCGGGTCCTGTCGATCACGATGCCCTGATCACCACCGCGACAACGCGCCTGGAGGCTGCCCGCCTCCACGCCTATACCCCGCCCCAGGGGCCGGAGCATTCAGCAGCCGTGGACCTGACCACGCAAACCGGCGACCGCCTGACCGCCTATCTCTCGCCTGCCACCGGCGACATCCTCGGTACCGTGGCCGAGGACTGGCGGCCGATGACCCTGGCCCGCAAGATTCACGGCGGGCTGATGCTCGGCAAGCCGGGGGACGTCATCGTCGAACTGGTCGCCTGCTGGACGCTGGTGATGGTGGCGACCGGCCTGTTCCTGTGGTGGCCGCGCAAGAGCCGCGCTGTCGGGACGGCCCTGCCCCGCGCCAATATCAGGGGCCGCGCTTTCTGGCGGGACTGGCACGCGGTGCCCGGCGCCTGGGCCGGGCTTTGGATTGCCGCCATCATCGTCACCGGCCTGCCCTGGTCGATCCTGTGGGGCGGCGCCTATGCGGCGATCGGCAAGGCCACCGGCGAAGGGCTGCCCGCAGCCATCTTCACCGAACGGCCGCACTCGGTGAGTGACGCGGCGACGCCTGACATCACCATGAATGAGCTCATCGCCCGCATCACCGCGCAGGACGTGCCGCTTGCTTACAAGATCGAGTATCCGTGGTTCGCCAACGGCGTCTATGCGGTGATGCCCCTGCGGCAGATCGGTCAGGCCGAGGACATGGCCTATCTCTTCATCGACCGCCGCTCCGGCGCGGTGCTGACGGATCTGCGCTGGGATGATCTGGGAGCACTCGGCCGCGCCTCGACAATCGGTGTACAGTTCCATGAAGGCCGCCTGTTCGGACCCGCCAACCAGATCATCAACCTGGCGGCGATCCTCATCCTGATCGCCCTGGCGCTGACCGGTCCCGTCATGTGGTGGAAGCGGCGGCCGAAAGGGAAGCTGGCACCGCCCGTTGTGCCGCGAGACACGCGGCTGTCAATCGGTGTACTGACCATCGCCACAGCCCTGGCCCTGATCCTTCCGCTGTTCGCCCTGTCGGTTCTGCTGATCGTGGCCGGCGAATGGGTGTGGGCTCGGCGCACGGCGGCGAATGCCTGACGGGCAAGGAGCAAGTCACCTCGCCCCCTTGGGGGAGAGGTCGGTGCGCAGCACCGGGTGAGGGGGATGGGCGGCGCAGAGCTTTCAGCGTCTGAGATCGAGGCGCCGCTGCCGCCCCCTCACCCTCCCACGGGCTTACGCCCGCGGGCCCCTCCCTCTCCCGCAAGGGGAGAGGGAACAAGACCGCTGACCTAGCGCGCGGTGTAGCCGCCGTCGACGACGAGTTCGGAGCCAGTCATGAAGCCGGAGCGGGGGCTGGCGAGGAAGACGACGGCGTCGCCGATGTCACGCGCTTCGCCGAGGCGGCCGATGGGATGTGCCATGACCAGCATGTCGATCATCTCATTGGCGCTTTGCAGCACGGCGTCCGGCCGCTTGGTGCCCTCCTCCACCGCGTCGCGCACAAGGGCCGTATCGATGAAACCGGGATGGATGGAATTGACCCGGATGCCGTAGCCAAGCTCGGCGCATTCGAGGGCCGCCACCTTGGTCATGATCCGGACACCGCCTTTTGACGCGTTGTAGTCCGCGTTGCGCGGAAACCCGACGATGCCCATGATCGACGAGATATTGATGATTGCCCCGTCATTAGCCTTGGGGCTCGAATATTTCTTGATGGTGCGGATGCCGTGCTTGCAGCCGAGAAACACGCTGTCGAGGTCAATCGCGGTGACGCGCTTCCAGTCCTCGAAGGCGAGGTTCTCCATATATTCGCCCGCCGGTGCCACGCCCGCGTTGTTGACCAGGATATGCAGCGCGCCGAACAGCTCCTCGGCCTTGGCAACGGCTGCTTCCCACTGGTCTTCCTGCGTGACGTCGAGCGGAAAGAAAGCCGCCTTGCCGCCTGCCCCGGCGATGCGGTCCACCACCGCCTGGCCTTCATCCGCGCGCATATCCGTCACCAAGATGCTGGCGCCCTCGCGCGCCAGACCTTCCGCTGCCGCCGCGCCGAGACCGCGTGCCGCACCGGTCACCAGCGCCACCTTGCCGGCGAGTTCCTGTTTGTCCTGCTGAGCCATCTGTTCCCTGAGTTTTTCGTGTTGTTGTTGGTTGTTGCGTCCTGATTTCGGTCACGTATTGTGACGCCCGCCGCATGAAGCGCAACCCGCAACGTAAGTCCCGACAGGAGTTCCCCATGGCCAGCGATACAGCCTTCGTCCACCTCATCAGCTTCACGGGGTCGGCCGACACGGTTGCCTCAAATCTGCGCGGCTATGTGGAACGCGAGCTGGCCCGCTCCGCGCCGAAGGGCTTTCTCTCCGCCGTGGTGATCGAGGGCAAGGATGGCGAAACCGCGGGGCTTCTGTCCTATTGGGAAAGCCTCGACGCCATCGAGGACATCACCGACACGGCCCCGTGGGAAGCGGCGATGGATCTGTGCGAAGCGGTGTGTGATACGCGCAAAGAGATGTCCTACGCAATCACCGGCGCAGCGGCGGCTGGCTGAGACGGCCGATCATCAAACCATCGCTATTCCTCCGGCTTGACCGGAGGGCCTACTCGCTCGGCTGCTTGCCGCAGAGGAAATGAGGGCTGCACGCGTGGCCAAGTGCGCATGCCCGACCACTGCCCAGACAAGTTGCACTGAGAGTGGGCCCTCCGGTCAAGCCGGAGGGACACGGCATGAAAAAGGGATGGAGTGCGGGGCGTCGGCGGAGCCTAGATCGCCGCGCCTTCGTCTTCGCAGCCGCCGACCATCTGGTCCATGGAGCGGGCCGGTTCGGGGCAGCCGGCTTCGCCGATGACCTTGGCGGGTACGCCGGCGACGGTGGTGTTGGCGGGGACGGCCTTGGTGACGACGGAGCCTGCCGCCACGCGGGCGCAATTGCCCACGGTGATGTTGCCTAGCACCTTGGCGCCGGCCCCCAGCATGACGCCGCGGCCGATCTTCGGGTGCCGGTCGCCGTCTTCCTTGCCAGTGCCGCCCAGGGTCACCGAATGCAGCATGGAGACATCATCCCCGACGACGGCGGTTTCGCCGATCACGACGGAGGTCGCGTGATCCATCATCACGCCGCGGCCGATCTTCGCATTGGGGTGGATGTCCACGCCGAACACTTCGGAAATGCGGCTCTGCAGATGATAGGCCATGGCGATACGGCCCTGGGTCCAGCACCAATGGGCGACCCGGTAGCCTTCGATGGCCTGGAAGCCCTTGAAGTAGAGCAACGGCTGCAGAAAAAAGTCGCACGCCGGATCGCGGTCGAACACGGCGACAATGTCGGCGCGCACGGTCTCGGCGATTTCCGGCGTGTGGTCATAGGCGTCGTCAAACACCTGCTGCAGCAGCATGGCGCCGACCTGGTCATTCGCCAGCTTCTCGGCCAGATGATAGCTGAGCGAACTTTCAAAACTGCGGTGATTGAGAATGGCGGCGTGCAGATAGCTCGCCAGAAGGGGTTCGGACCGTGCCCAGTCCTCGGCCTCGCGGCGGATACGGTCCCAGACGGGATCGACCTGCGCCAGCGACGCGCCGGCTGTTTCAATCGGCTGAGACATGGAACCCTCCCACACTTGCCGGGGCGTGATACGCAAGCGCCCCTCTCCCACCGCCCGCAGACAGCGCCGTCGCCGGCACGCCATGGGCAGGTTTACGCCGCTGCAGAAATACCACATATGGTGGCAGCGAACGAATGACTAATCTCCCAATCCAAATCGGGGGATTTTAGGGAGGTAGGCATCGCGATGCCGGTTTCAACCGTCAATGACATCGACATCCATTGGGAGATGCGGGGCAATGAGGCAGGCCCGCGCGTGCTGTTCATCGGCGGCACCGGCGGCGACCTGCGCAAGACACCGAATGTCTTCGACGGGCCGCTGGCAAAAAGCGCCCATGTCCTGACCTATGACCAGCGCGGTCTGGGCCGGACATCGAAGCCCGACGGGCCCTACAGCATGGAAGACTATGCGGATGATGCGGCCGGGCTGATGGCGGCGCTGGGCTGGGATGACGCCCATGTGATCGGCGTGTCCTTCGGCGGCATGGTGGCGCAGCACCTGGTGGCCCGGCACCCGGCCCGCGTGACCCGCCTCGTGCTCTGCTGCACATCACCGGGCGGCGATGGCGGCAGTTCCTATCCGCTGCACGAGGTGGCGGCGATGGAGGAGGAAGAGCGCATCCGCTTCATGATGCCGATTTCAGATACGCGCCACACGCCCGCCTGGCAGGCCGATAACAAGGAGCTGGTCGACAGCCTCATCCGTATGCAGATTGACGGCGAAGCGCCCTACCGGGACGAGCCGCGCCGGGCCGAGGGCGCCCTCCTCCAGCTCGACGCTCGCCGGCATCACGATGCCTGGGACGGCCTCGACGCAATCAGGCAGGACGTGCTGATCTGCGGCGGCAAATATGACGGTATCGCCACGCCGGAGACACAGGCGCGCCTGGCAGAGCGCATCCCGTCAGCGACGCTGCGCATGTATGAGGGCGGGCACCTGTTCCTGCTGCAGGACGCCCGGGCCTGGGCCGACATCATCAGCTTTGTGACCGGGACGCCGGGAGACGACGCATGATCCGTACCGAGACAGATGGGGCCATCGGCTGGCTCATCATCGACCGGCCCGGCCAGCGCAATGCCCTGTCCACCGCCATGTGGGCCGACATTCCGCGCGCGGCGCGGACACTGTGCGAGACGGACGGCGTGCGCGCCATCATCCTGCGCGGCGCGGGCAATACGGCCTTTGCGGCGGGGGCGGATATCGGCGAGTTGCAGCGCATGGGCAGCGACCCGGCGGCCCTGGCCGACTTCGAAGAGAAGTTCGAGGCGGCGCAGGCAAGCCTTGAAGCCTGCCCCCTGCCCGTGATTGCCGCCATAAAAGGCCCCTGCATGGGCGGCGGGCTGGCGCTGGCGCTTTGCTGCGACATGCGGGTGGCGGGCGGTGATGCAAGCTTCGCGATCCCCGCCGCGCGCCTGGGGCTGGGCTATGCGGCCCCCGCCGTGGCCCGGCTGATGCGGGCGGCAGGCCCGGCCGGTGCCTTCGAGGTGCTGGCAACCGCCCGGCGGTATGCGGCCGACGAAGCGCTGACACGCAATCTCGTGACAGAAGTGGTGGGGACAGATGACGTATTTCCCCGCGCCGAGGCCCTGGCCCGACAGATCGCTGCCAATGCGCCGCTGACGGTGCGCGCCGCCAAGGCCACCATCACGGCGCTGACCCGGCAGGACGACAGCCTTCAGCAGGCGGAAGAGCTGATCATGCGGTGCGGTTCAAGCGCCGACTTCGCCGAAGGGCGGCAGGCCTTCATGGAAAAACGCCCGCCACGCTTCACAGGCGAATAGGCCCGCCCCGCCCTACCGGGGCTGCATGTTGGCGGGTTCGCCCGGCATGACGGTGACCGGCTGATGCAGGCCGCAGTCAAAATCACGCGCCATCGTGTCCGCCGCATGGGCCGCCACCGCATTGGCATTGCTGACCGCGCGGGTGTTTACATAGGCGACATGGCAGGACTGCTCGGACGCATCCCGCGGCACCTTGGTGACCACCAGCACATTGCCGCGGCTTGCCGGATCACCGATGCCGTCATCGGTGAAATAGCGCAGGATCATCGCATAGGGCTTGAAGGTGCCGCCCTCCGTCTCGCCACGCCATTCAGCCTTGGTGTTGATGGTGTTGAACGGAGACAGGGTCTCGAAGCGGATGTCGGTGCTGCTGCCGGCCGGGCGCGGCTCCACCCAGAAGCGCAGATCTCCCTCCAGCACACGCAGCTCCCAGCCATCGGGCCCGGGGCAGATCACCTCATAGGCAGGCTCGTCCTCGAATTTCTGCCCCTTCGGGCAGTTGTCGAGATCGATGTCGGAATATTTGCTGACCGGCTCGGCCAGAGCATGGCCGGCTGCAAAGAAGATGGCGGCAGCCGAGATGGCTGCGGCAAGACTGCGCATGAATATGATCCCCTGTTCATCTTGAGATGACCCGGAGGGACTAGTCCTCCCGGACGTCTACGCGGTCCGTATAAAAGGCCAGATGGTCCTTGATGCCAGCCAGCTCTTCAAACGGATCTTCGTAGGACCATACAGCATTTGTGCCGTCTTTACCTGCACTATCAGCCTGGACGGAGAAATAAGACGCCGCCCCCTTGAACGGACAATAGGTGCTGTGATCGGTGGCCGTGAGAACCGACATGTCGGCATCCGCCCGCGGCACATAGAGCACGGACGGGTAATCGCCCTCGTGCAGGCGGATTGCATTGGTGGTCCGCGCGATGCCGACACCGCCCATGGTGACGGTCACCTCGCCTGCCACAGGCTCCAGCCGGATGCGGCCGGGATGGTCCGCAAGCTTCGAGGGGAGCATGGCGCCGGAAACCGTGCGCGCTGTTTCAGTGTCTGATCCGGACATGGCCGTGTTCCTTGCTGTCTGTTTGGTTCTTGAACCGTGCCCCCGCTATGCCCTTATGTTGGGTCAGCACGGACATAACAACAAGACACGGTCCCGCTGACCGGGGTGGTGCGCCTATCGCACCATCGTGTCGCCTATCGGGGAGGGGCGCATATGCGCATCGACGGACAGACCGCCATCATCACGGGCTCGGCCACAGGGCTGGGCGCTGCCATCGCCATCAAGCTGGCCGAGCGCGGCGCCAATGTGGTGATCAACTACACCAAGAGCAAAACCGAAGCCGAAGAGACGGCGAAGGCCTGCGAAGCGGCCGGCGCCAAGGCGCTGCTGTGCCAGGCGGACGTGTCCAAGGACGAGGACTGCCGCCGCATGGCGCAGGAGACGGTCGAGGCCTTCGGCGGCATCGACATCCTGGTGAACAATGCCGGCGGCACGAAGTTCGCCGACCACGCCAACATGGACGAGCTGGACGCCGACGACTTCCACTGGATCTACGGCCTCAACGTGGTGGGCCCCTACCAGATGATCCGCGCCTGCCTGCCGCAGCTCAAGGAGAACGGCAAGGGCAAGGTGGTGAATGTCTCGTCCATCGCGGGCGTGGCGGGCATCGGCTCCTCGGTGGCCTATGCCGCGTCCAAGGGCGCGCTCAACACCATGACGATCTCACTGGCCCGCTCGCTGGCGCCGGAAGTGCGGGTGAACGCGATCTGCCCGGGCTTCATCGGCACGCGCTGGTTCAAGGACAAGTTCGGCGACAACGCATTCCAGTCGATCGTCGCGGACCAGGAAGCAACCATGCCGCTGAAACAGGCGGGCACACCGGAACTGGTGGCAGACGCAGCCGTGTTCTTCGCCTGCGAGGGCGGCGAACACATCACGGGGGAAACACTGATCACCGACGCGGGCATGCATCTTGGCTATGCCCCGCTGGTGGCACGCTGACTTGAACCTTCAGGAAGGAAAGACCCGATGACTGAGGTCTCACGACACAACCCGGACACGCTGCCGGACTCCGCCCGCATGGGCTACACCCAGGTGACCACTGCCCCCGCAGGCGACCTCATCTGCATGTCCGGCCAGGTGGCCTGGCGGCGGGATGGCTCACCGGTGCCCGACAGCCTGGGCGAGCAGGCGCAGATCGCCATCGACAATGTCCGCCTGGGGCTTGAGGCCGTGGGCGCGGGCCCGGCCAATGTGACCGCCATGCGCGTCTATGTGGTGGGGCTGACGGCGGAAAACAGCGCAGAGGCCGCCGGGCCGCTCGCGGGCTTCTTCGGCGGCCCCGCCCCCTGCGTCACCATGATCGGTGTCAGCTCGCTGGCCATGCCGGAGCTGAAGATCGAAATCGAGGTGATGGGCGTCAAATAGCGCCTCACGGTGCCGCCGGGGTCCGGGATTCGGGCCCGGACACATCGCTCACAACACGGAAAAGCCGCCGGTTTTGGCGGCTTTTTTGTTTGTGTGACATTTTTATCGCCCAAATATGACGCATCCGGATCTTTGCCCTGTGCAGAATTTTTCGCGCAGTTTCTAGGCATTCCGTCAAGCAGCCTGCAATTTGTGCACTTTCCGTGACGAATTGATGAATACTTGGGCGATAAACCAATTAACTCAATGACTTAGAGTCTTTGACGCACCGCAACAACACTGTTAGCGGTGAAGTCGGTGACGCGCCAATCCTCCCGGCACGCACCGCAGCACTAAGACTGGAAACGACTGTTTCCTCCAGCGCAAAACGGGCTGTTTTGCGAGCGGCAACGCTCACCCTTTTGACAGGGAAGTAAACCAGCCCCTCACGCGCAAGATAAACGGGGTTTATACATGAAGAATATTGGGGTGCTCACCACGCGCGGCCTTACCATGACGGCATCGGCGGCACTGCTTGCCGCGGCTGCACTGACCGCGCAGCCGGCACTGGCCGAGGAAGACGAAGGCAAGGTGCTGGGCGGTTCGCTGTCGGGCAATGTGGGGTTCTTCACAGACTACATCTATCGCGGCGTCACGCAGACCGACAACGAGGCGGCCATCCAGGGCGGCATCGACTGGGGCCATGACTCAGGTTTCTATGTGGGCGCCTGGGGCTCCAACGTGGACTTCAATGACGGCGACCAGGCCTCCATCGAAGTCGACGTCTATGCGGGCTTCGCCAACTCGATCGACAGCCTGCCGGAACTCTCCTACGACTTCGGCTTCCTCTATTACTGGTACCCGGGCGCGGCCTCGAGCCTCGACTACGACTTCTGGGAAGTCTACGGCTCGCTGTCCTACGACTTCGATTTCGCCGCCGCGAGCGTGGGTATCGCCTATTCGCCGGAATTCTTCGGCGACACCGGCGACGCCTTCTACTACCAGTTCGGCGTTGATGTGCCCCTGCCCTACGACATCGGCATTTCCGCCGGCTACAACTTCCAGGAATTCCAGGAAGGCGCGCAGGACGATTACTCCGACTGGAACATCGGCCTCAGCTACACCGTCTGGGATCTGGATCTGAGCCTTACCTATTCGGAGACCGTCGATCTCGGCACCTCCGACAATGAGGCACTGACCTTCGGCGTGTCCTACGCCTTCTAGGCAGGACACCCAACCCCAAGGAGCTCGTCCCTCCTTGCCGGGCCGGACCGCGTTGCAAGTGGGGGCTTTGCGCGGTCCGGCCCTTTTATTGACTGGCCGCGGAAACAGCGTCAGCGCGCAAGGAAAGCCAGCACCTCCTGCTTGGTGACCTTGTCGCCCACCGCGCGCATGTGATCGCGCCGGGGCACGATCACACACTCCGCACCCGGAACAAGGTCTGCCAGCGGGGCCGGGTCACGCGCCACATCATCCGTCTCCCCGGCAATGACAAGTGTGGGGGCTGCGATGCGGCCCAGCTCGTCAGCGGTGAACTGCCTGGTGATGCCGCGAATGCAGGCCGCAAGCGCCCGCTTGTCAGCGCCCGTCTGATCGGCGAACAGGCGGAAGCGGCGGGCGACTTCCTGCCCGGCGGGCGGCACGTCCTCGGACAACAGGCCCGCAGCGATCTCCCCGTTGCGGCGCGAGGCATCCCGCAGCATGTTTTCCCCGACGCCCGCCAGCACCAGCCTCGACACGAGATCAGGCCGCGCGGCGGCAAGCGTTGCGGAGATGAAGCCGCCCATGGAATAGCCCATCAGCGCCACCGGACCATCGGACACATCCTCGATGACCGCCGCCACATCCGCCGCCATTTCATCAAGCGCGTAGTCTTCGGGTGCATAAAACGCCGTGCTCTTACCGTGGCCGCGCATGTCGGGCGCGGAGACCGCAAAGCCTGCTTCTTCCAGTGGGGCAATCCAGCCGGGGCCGACCCAGTTCGTGACATGGTCCGACGCAAAGCCGTGCACCAGCACGAGCGGCATGCGCCCCGCCTCGCCCGCAGCCTCACCCTGATACACGTGAATGTGCGCGTCACCGCGCGTGACCGTTTTCGACATCGCCTGTTTAACCTGCCCGTGGGTCGTGTAGAGTTTCGCACCTTATGACATGAAAGGACGATGCCCCGTGAGTGATCTGGCCACGCTGAAGCGCGAAACCTGCGACCGCATCGACGCCCTGGCGCCGGAACTGATCGACATCAGCCACCAGATTCACGCGCGCCCGGAACTGGCCTTTCACGAGCATTTCGCAGCGGGCCTGCTGGCGGACACCCTCGACAAGCATGAAGTGCCCGCCACCCGCAACGCCTTCGGCCTCGAGACGGCCTATGCCTCAAGCTTCGGCGAGGGCGGCGCGGAAGTGGCGATCCTGTCTGAGTATGACGCCCTGCCCGGCATCGGCCATGCCTGCGGCCACAACATCATCGCCACGACCGGCCTTGGTGCAGCGCTTGGCCTTGCGGCGCTGAATGGCCGCCTGCCCGGCCGCATCCGCTATCTCGGCACCCCGGCTGAGGAAATGGGCGGCGGCAAGGAACTGATGGCACAGGACGGGGCGTTTGACGGGCTGGATGCCGCAATGATGGTGCATCCGGCGGGCATCGACCTTGAGACCATGCCCTGCATCTGCGTGAGCGAAGTGCGCGTGACCTATCACGGCAAGTCGGCCCATGCCTCGGCCATGCCCCATGCGGGCCTCAACGCGCTGGACGCGCTGGTGACCGCCTACCAGACACTGGCGCAGCTGCGTCAGCACATCCGGCCGACGGAGCGCATCCACGGCATCTTCACCGAGACGGGCCTTGCGCCCAACATCGTGCCGGACAAGGCCTCGGGCCTGTTCTATGTGCGCGCCAAGAACGCCAACGACCTCGCCCAGCTCAAGACCCGCGTGCAGGCCTGCTTCGACGCCGGTGCGCTGTCGTCGGGCTGCACGGCGGAGGTGGAATGGGCGAAAGCGGATTATCTGGACATGAAGACGAGCTGGCCCCTGTCCCAGGCCTATGTGGCCAATGCGACGGCACTCGGCCGCGACTTCATCGACCTGTCGCTGCTGCCGTCGAGCTCGGCCGGGTCCACCGACATGGGCAATGTCTCCCACCGGGTGCCGTCAATCCACCCGATGATCTCCTGCGCCCCGGCCAATGTGGTGATCCACAATCCGGAATTCGCCAAATGGGCAGGCTCCGACCTGGGCGACAAGGCCGTGGTGGACGGCGCGAAGGCACTGGCGATGACGGCGCTTGATTTCCTGATGTCCCCGGACATGCAGGCGGCTGCCAGGGCAGAGTTTGAGGAAACCGCCGAGGTGTCGCGCAATGCGGTCTCCATGGCCTACAACCCGGACGGGCTGGCCGAGATCGGCGGCTGCGGCTGCTGCTGAGGCATGATCGACGAGATGTTTCTTGCTTGATACTCGTGTTCCGCCGACAGACTTTTGACTGGATTCAACAGGCTTAAGAGCAAATCTCTAACCTACCCGTGAATTCAACAACGCCCTACGACCATTCTCCAAAGCCTCGAGCAATACTTCGAAACTCAGGTTTTTTCTTGCTTCTGAGTCTTCCAGTGCAGGGTCGCTCAATTGAACACGTACCCCATCGTTCGGAGTGCCCCTGAATAGGGTCGCAATCCAAACTCCGTCGACGTAAACCTCGGCAACCAAGTTTTCATACGCTTCCTGCGACGCCAGTAGTACTTCTATCAGCGGTTTTAGCCCCATTGTTCCCTCACAAGCGGGTAAAGCCACCTATTGGCTGACTGACTTCTCTATTCGAACGGCACGATGGGCGGCTCGCGCTCGGCGCGTTCCATGATGATACGGCGGTTTTCCTTCTGCCGCGCTTCATCCAGCGGGAAATGCCACATGATGCCCGCCACCGCGAAATACATAAGCGTCGGCAGCCAGATGAAGGTGGCACGCACGGCTTCGAGCGCCTGCGGCGTGTTCTCCTTGCCGGGCATGAAGCCGAGCCCGTCAATCAGCGCATAGGTGACGCCGACGGCAATCGCGGCCCCGACCTTGCTAGTCATCGTCAGCAGCGAGAAGAACAGGCCCGTGCGCTGATTGCCCGTCTCCACCTGGTCATGGTCCGCCACATCCGCCATCACCGACCGCAGCAGGAACGAGCCCGCGCCGAGATTGATGCCGAACAGGGCGGTGAAGATCACCATCAGCAACACATCGCCTGGGCCCACGAGATACATCAGCGGCAGGCCGATACCATTGGCCAGCGCCGACACAGCCAGGGTGAGATGCTTGCCGAAGCGGTAGGACAGCCGGACGATGAGCGGGACGAAGATGACGCCCGCGCCGAAATAGGCGAGCAGGATGACACTCGACCACCCGCCCATCTGAAGCACATCAGACGCCACGAAGATGAACAGCGCCGCCATGGTGCCGCTGCCGAGACCGTTGGCGAGATCGGCTGCCAGCAGCCGGCGCAGATAGCGGTTGCGCAGCATCACGCCCACCGCCTCGCGGAACGGCACATGCTTGGGCGGCGGCACATCGCGTTCACCGACGGTGGTGACGGCGAAGGCGACGGTGATGGGCAGCAGGATGACGACGAACCAGCCCATGGCGGCGACCCGGGCCTTGCCCACATCCTCCGCCCCCAGATAATCGATCACCGCGGGCGTGATGAGCACCAGCAGCATGCCGAGAATAAGCGCACCCTCGCGCCAGCCCTGCACCAGCGACCGCTCATTGTAGTCCGGCGTAAGCTCGGCGCCCCAGGACATGTGCGACAGGGTGAGCAGCGTCCACCCCACATAGAGCACCACCATCCAGATCAGCAGATAGCCGCCTGAAACAGGTGCCGTGGGCATGAACAGCATGACCGTGGCCAGCAGCATGATCGGCACCGACAGCACAATCCAGTGCCGCCGGCGCCCCCAGCGGGTGACGAACTTGTCGGACAGGACGCCGAGCACCGGGTCGGTGAACACGTCCCAGAACCGCGCCAGCATGAAGATGGTGCCGACGAGCGCGAGCCCCAGCCCCATTTCGTTTGCATAGAACGGCGGCAGATAGACCGAAATCGGAAGGCCCATTGCCGCGATGGGAATGGCCGGCGAGGCAAAGGCAAGCAGCCTGAGCGGCGTCAGGGAGAGGGAGGACATGGGCACTCTGAATCTTTCATCTCACGATACATGCCCACCACCCGCGAGCTAGGCGAAGATGGATCAGCTCCTGCGGCAATAACTAATTCTCCAGTATCCTGAACAAAAATCCCGAGAAACTCTTACTCTGGCAAATAACGTAGATATGCTAAAGCAAGAGAATCCATACCACCTCAAATACTCGAAAAGCCCGTGACCCGCACCATTGAATTATTTATGTAGCTGAAACCACCAACCAAAAACAAAACCAAATCCAAAGTAATATTGATACTCTTCTATATCTTTCCACCCAAAAATCTTCATCTAATTTTTTATGCCATACAAAGAACTGAAAACTGATCTCACCCTTTGGTCCATTAGTAGCGCGCCCACGCCTCCAGCGCATGTAGTTGAACAAGAACCATCCATACAGAGGCGCAATGCCAATGAGAAACGCCCAGCTCATGCCGCCCCCCCGGTTATGACTTGTTGGGATTTTGAGACAGTAAGATATTCCAATCCAATGGACGCATTTACCAAATAGTCTTTCAATCCAACACGTCTGTGTCGGGCGCTTCAGGAGATATGGGGGCTCAGTCTGATCCGCCAAGGGGCGCGATGGAGGCACCGGCATTGCCGCCCGCCCCTTCCGCCGCCGCAGCCCGCTGGGACAGGATGCGCCGGTTCTTGCTCTGGGTTTCCTCGTCGATGGGGAAATTCCACATGACCCACGCCACGATGAAGCCGATGGCCATGGGCGGCAGCACATAGATCATCCGCAGCCCCATCTCGGCGGCGGACGCATTCTCAGCCCCCGGAACAAAGCCCACAAGCTCAAGCGCCGGATAGGTGATGCCCACCGCCAGCGCCGCCCCCACCTTGTTGGTAAGCGTGAGCAGCGAATAGAACAGCCCGGTACGCTGATTGTGGCCCTGCACCTCGTCATGATCGGCCACATCCGCCATGATGGAGCGGAACAGGAACGGCCCAGCCCCCATGTTCACGCCCAGGCAGATCCAGATGAACACCGCGAACAGGAGATCGCCCGGCGACACCAGGAAGATCAGCGGCACGGTGACGGCGGAGAACAGCGATGAATAGGCCAGCGTGCGGTGCTTGCCCCATTTGTAGGACAGCCGCACGATGATCGGCACGAACAGGCAGCCGGAGGTGAGATAGACGAGGATCAGCAGGCTGGCATTCTTGAGGTCCAGCACATCGGCGGCGAGGAACAGGAACAGGCCGGTGACGATGCCGCCGGACACACCGCTGATGAGATCAGCCACCAGCACACGGCGCAGCGGCGCATTGGCGACCAGCACGCGCACCGCCTCCTGCCAGCGCACATGGACCGGGTCCGGCACCCGGCGCTCAGGCACCACCCACACGGCGATGGCGACGGTGATCGGCAGCAGGATGAGCACGAACCAGCCCATGGAGGCGACACGCGCCGCGCCGAGATTTTCAGGCTCCATCGCCTCGATGAAGACCGGCATCAGCAGCACCAGGATCATGCCGCCGATGAGCGCCATCTCGCGGAAGGCCTGCACGGAGGAGCGCTCATTGTAGTCGGGCGTCAGCTCCGCCCCCCACGACATGTGCGACAGGGTGAGCAGCGTCCAGCCGATATAGAGGATGACCATCCAGATCAGCAGATAGCCGCCGGATACCGGCGCCTCCGGCATGAACACCATCCAGACCGACACCAGCATGATGGGCACGGACAGCACGATCCAGTGCCGCCGCCTGCCCCACCGGGTCTTGTACTTGTCGGAGAGCACGCCGAGGACGGGATCGGTGAACACGTCCCAGAACCGCGTGATCATGAAGATGTAGCCCACCAGCGCCAGGCCGAGACCCATTTCATTGGCGTAGAACGGCGGCAGATAGACCACGATGGGAAGCCCCATGGCGGCGATCGGCGCGGCGGGAAGAGCGAAGGCTGTCTTGGTCCAGTTGCCGAGGCGCGGCTGATCACTCTGTCCGGAAGCGCCGGTCGTGTCCGGCGCAATACGACTCTCCATGCGGCCCAATACCTCCCTGGGTCACGTCCCCTGTGGCGCGCGAATGCCCCGGCTGCATGCGCCGGGCCTCCGGCCCCTTTTTGTGATGGCTGATTAAACGCGCTTCCTGTGATGAAGCGGTCGCACTCACGTTGTTATTCTTGCCGATGATACGCACAAAGATATTGGCAGAGAAGGCAAAGCGTCTCACGCAGGGTCAAAAAACCGGTGATTTGTGCGTTGCAGCAGACACAGCGACGCCGCACACTGCACCTGTCCGGCCACATGTCCGGCGGTCATTTCACCTAAGCGAGGTCACACACCACCGGGGGGCGGCTGGTGACAGCGGTGGAGATGAACGCAGGCACCGGGAGGCGGCAGGTGCGGAGCCATGATCCGCATCAGCGGTGCGGGACGATCGGGGGAACGGGGATCCATGACCACGCAGACAGAGGCGCCCGGCGGCACCGGCACGGCCGCACCTGACCGGGAGGACGGCGGCGGGACCGGCACGGGCACCGGTTCTCCGGCGCGGGTAGCGGTGCTGTGCCATGCCGACAATCTGCGCGCCAGCCTCGCCCATGCCTTCGGGCCCGGCTACGCATCCGTCAACCCGCAAGCGCTCGCGGAACGGCTGGCAGCCGAACGCGGCTGGGACCTTGCCCGCCTCACCGTCTATGCCTCAAGCGATCCGCACACGGATAACATGTCTGACACGCTCCTGGACGACACCGGCACCCGCGCAGCCTGGCTCAAGCGCGTGGGCGGCACCAGCGCGAGGCTGACAACCCAGCCCGGCGACGTGACCCTGCGCATGGCGCTGGACGGCACGGCACAGCTCCGTGACCGGAATATCGGCATCCTGATGGTGATGGGCGCGGGCCCGGGCTTCATGGCGCTGGCGCAGGACACGCGCACGGCGGCACGCCAGCAGGACCGCGACATCCGTTTTGCCAGTGCATTTGCGCCTTCTAGCCATCCCCACGGCCGGGCCGTGCCCTCCGCCGACCTGTCAGTCAGCATCAGCCGGGCGCTGGTGGAAAAATGCCTGTTCAGCGCAGGCGCGAACCCGCCCTCGCCGCGGCGCATCTATGCGGGCCGTGCGCGGGCGCGGACCGCTGAACCGGCAGCCCCTGCCCTGCGCCTGCCGCGCCTGCGGCCGCTGCGCGCCCTCTACGGCGTCGGCTTTGCGGGCAGCGTGATGGCGCTGGTGTGGGAGGATGTGGTGGCCGCAGGCGGTCACGCCGCGCTGGCCTGGGACAGCTGGCGCTGGGGCGTATCGCTGGCGCTGGCTGCGGCAAAGTCCCTGCTGTGGCCGCTTTACTGGCTGGCGCGGGCCCTGGGGATCGAAGCGGGGGGCTAGACTTTTTCAGGCGCTGGACAGGGACGCAGGACACGGCTACCCCCATGGGGCGACGCGGCGGGTCACACGGCCCTGACACACAGACTAACGAACAAACAAAAAGCGCGGGCATCCGCACCGCGCCATCGGGGGGTTGGATCATGAAATGGATCGTCATCGGTCTCGGCATTCTTCTGGCTGCGGCGGCACTGGCCTATGCGGCGGCCGGCATGGCACGCAAGCCGATGGACGAGGCCGCCCGCGCCAAGGCGCCCGGCGACCTAGTGCAGGTGAGCGCCGGCCGGCTGCATGTGCGCCGCGACGGCCCGGCTGACGGGCCGGTGGTGGTGATGGTGCACGGCTTCTCCACGCCCAATTTCATCTTCGAACAGAATGTGGCGGCGCTGACGGAAGCGGGTCTGCGGGTGATCCGCTTTGATCATTTCGGGCGCGGCTGGTCGGACCGGCCGATGGGGCCCTATGACACGGATTTCTATGACCGGGCGCTGCTGGAGCTGATGGACGCCGAAGGCCTGACCGCGCCGGTGGGGCTCGTGGGCCTGTCGATGGGCGGGCCGATCGTCGCGGAATTCGCCGCCCGGCACCCGGAACGGGTGTCCGGCGTGTTCCTGTTCGTGCCCGCGGGCTTCGACGTGGCGGGCACCGACAGCACCGCTGCCCGGCTGGTGCGCACGCCGCTGATCGGCGACCTCATCTGGCGCGTGGCGGGCGAAAGCATCCTGCTGGGTGACCCGCAATACCAGGAAGAGGGCCTGGAGCCGGAAAACCGCCTGGCGGGCGACGTGGCAGAGCAGATGCAGTATCGCGGCTATTTCCACGCCCTGCTCTCCACCATGCGCCACATGAAGCTGACCGGCCGCGAGGACACCTTCGCACGGCTGGCGGAAACCGGCCTGCCGGTGGCCGCCCTGTTTGGCGCCGATGACCCCACCGTCCTGGTATCAAGCGCCGCGCGGCTGGAGGAGACCGTGCCTGCCGCGACAGTCCATGTGCTTGAGGGGGCCGACCACGGCCTCAATTACAAGCGCCACGCCGACGCCAACCCGCTTCTGGTAACGTTCTTTACCGAGGGCCCCGGCGCGCCCGCGCGCTGAAGCGCACGCTTGCGGCTGGCCGCATCGAAGGGCTAGAAAGGCCCGGCGCGCCGCATTGGCCGGCGCGGTGATTCAGTTCTAGAGGACAGGCGAACCCATGGCCGGAGCAGTGGTGCCGAAATTCAGGAATGACGACGCGGTCGCGGTGATCGAGGTCGGCGTGAAGGAATTCTACTGCACGGGCGCCAGCGCGCCGCACGACCACCCGCATGTCTATCTGGACATGGGCGGCGACACGGAAACGATCTGCCCCTATTGCTCGACCGTCTACCGCTACAACGAAAAGCTGGCCCCGACCGAAAGCGTCCCCGCGGGCGCGATCCTGGTGCCGGAAGCCACCGACCCGGACCGGCGGTAGCAGCCTCCCCTTTTTCTTTGCCCGGCTGACCCGATCAGCCTTGACCTTCGGTCGCCCCGCCATAGAACATAACAGGAACACACCGTTCCTGTCCGTCCGTTCTCAGTGCCCGGGGCCATGCCGCAAAAATCCCTCCAGGACCGTCTCGCCATCCTCGCCGACGCTGCGAAATATGATGCCTCCTGCGCGTCATCCGGTGCCGGCAACCGCAACGCGCTGAAGGACAAAGGCATCGGTTCCACCGAGGGCATGGGCATCTGCCACGCCTATGCGCCGGACGGCCGCTGCATCTCGCTGCTGAAGATCCTGCTGACCAATGCGTGCATCTATGACTGCGCCTATTGCATCAACCGGGTGTCGAGCAATGTGGAGCGGGCCGCTTTCACCCCGGCGGAGGTGGCGGACCTGACGATGGCGTTTTACCGCCGCAACTACATCGAAGGGCTGTTCCTGTCGTCCGGCATCATCCGCACCTCGGATTACACGATGGAACTGATGCTGGAGGCGGTGCGGCTGCTGCGCACCGAGCACCGCTTTTCCGGCTATGTGCACCTCAAGACCATCCCCGAATGTTCGCCAGAACTGATGAGCGAAGCCGGGCGGCTGGCCGACCGCCTGTCGATCAATGTGGAACTGCCGACCCGCGCCGGGCTGAAGCAGCTGGCACCGGAAAAAGACGAGACCACGATCCGCACCGCCATGGGCCATGTGCGCAGCCGCATCGAAGATGCCAAGGACGCCAGGCGCGACAGGACCCTGCGCCGCGCCAAGCCCCCGCGCTTTGCGCCCGGCGGACAATCCACCCAGATGATCGTGGGGGCTGACGCGGCAAGCGACGCGGCGATCCTGGCCACCAGTGCCACCCTCTATGCGGGCTACGGACTGCGGCGGGTCTATTACTCGGCCTTCAGCCCCATCCCCGCCCCCTCCGCCGTGCTGCCGCTCAAGGCTCCGCCGCTCCAGCGCGAGCACCGGCTCTATCAGGCGGACTGGCTGCACCGGTTTTACGGTTTCGAGATGCCGGAGATCGAGGCGGCCACCACCGGCGGCATGCTCGATCTCGATATCGACCCCAAGCTCGCCTGGGCCCTGCGCAACCGGCATGTGTTTCCGGTGGACGTCAACAAGGCCGACCGCGAGATGCTTCTGCGCATCCCCGGCATCGGCACGACGGCGGTGAAGGCCATTCTGAAAACCCGCCGCCACCGCAGCCTGCGGCTGGATGACCTCGGCAAGATGACCCGCGCCCTGAAACGCGCTCTGCCCTTCCTTGTCGCTTCTGACTGGCGGCCAACACAGATGCTGGATGCGGCAGGGCTGGAGGCAAGCCTGCGCCCGCCCAAGCAAATGGAGCTGTTCGACGCGCCATGATGCCCGTCACATATGCCGTCACCCTTGCTCATGACGCCGACTTCACCGGCTGGCGCAGCACCGCCCGCAGGCTGGACGCCAACCATGTGCAGCCTGGCTGCGTGCAATGGCGCTGCGAGGGTGATCCGCAACCGGATTTTCTGCTGCCCGCAGCCCGCCCCTACCAGGAGCTGCCCAAAGGCAACGCCGCGCGCACCGTGCCGGGGGCGTTTGTGTCGCTGGCGCAGAAGCTGATCTGCCACAGCGCGGATGACCGCTTCACCCTCGCCTACCGCCTGTTCCGCCGCCTGCGCGAAGAGCCGCAGCTTCTGTCGGATGCAGGCGATGACGACATGCACCGGGCACACCTGATGGCCAAGGCCGTCTCCCGCGACGCGCACAAGATGAAAGCCTTCGTGCGGTTCCGCGAGGTGACGCCGGATCAGGGTGCGGATGACCGCCCGCACTTCGTCGCGTGGTTTGAGCCGGATCATCACATTGTCGATGCCACGGCCCCCTTCTTCATGCGCCGCTTTGCGGGCCAGAGCTGGTCGATCCTGACGCCGGAGCGCTGTGCCCATTGGGACGGCGAAACCCTGTCCTTCACCCCCGGCGTGCCGCGCAGCCAGGCGCCCGACGGCGACCCGGCGGAAGATCTGTGGCGCACCTATTTTGCCAGCACCTTCAACCCCGCCCGGCTGATGGTGAAGGCGATGACAGCTGAGATGCCGAAGAAATACTGGAAGAACCTGCCCGAGGCGCAGCTGATCGACCCGCTGATCGCCGACGCGCAAAAGCGCCACCAGGCAATGCAGGACACAGCGCCCCGCGCCCCCGCCCGCTCAACCCGCGTCCGCCGCGACCATGAGGCAGGCACCCGCGCAGCCGACGCGCCGATCCGCTCGCTTGACGACCTTGCAGCGGCGGGCCGCAGCTGCACCCGCTGCCGGCTTCACTGCGGCGCGACGCAGGCCGTGCCCGGCGAGGGGCCGGGGGATGCGCCGCTGATGCTGGTGGGCGAACAGCCCGGCGACCATGAGGACATCGCCGGCAAACCCTTTGTGGGACCGGCCGGCGATGTGCTGAACGATGTGCTGCGCGAGACAGGCATTCTGCGGGACCGCGCTTTCGTCACCAATGCGGTGAAGCACTTCAAGTTCGAGCTGCGCGGCAGGCGGCGGCTGCACCGCTCGCCCGATGCGGGCGAAGTCTCCCATTGCCGATGGTGGCTGGCAAAGGAGCTGGAGCTGGTCCGCCCGCGCGTGGTGGTCGCCCTCGGCGTGACCGCCGCCCGCGCGCTCACCGGTCGCGCTGTGACCCTCAACGCCATGCGCGGCGCAGTGCACAAGATGGCGGATGGCGCACAGCTGGTGGTGACCAACCACCCCTCCGCCCTGCTGCGTCAGCGCAATGCCGAAGCCGCCCGACAACTGCGCGGAAACATGCTGGCCGACCTGACGACGGCGCGGCGATGTCTGGAGGCTGCCGGCTAGGCCCGCGGCTCAGGCGATGTCCGCCGCATATTGCCGGGCGATGATCTCTTCCAGCACGGCGAGATCCACATCATCCAGCTTGTTGATGTAAAGGCAGGCGACGGAACGGCGATGTTTGCCGAGCCGGGCATAAAGCGGCTCGGCACCGGGAAAGCTGTCGCGCACATAGAAGGTCATGTTGCCTTTGCGCGGCGAGAAGCAGGCCGCAGGTACCCGCCCGTCGCGACCGGCATCCGTGGTGTAGCGCCGCTCACCGAACCCGATGATCGACGGCCCCCACATGACGGGCTCAAGCCCCGTGACGCGCCGATAGATCTCAAGCGCCACCCGCGCATCCGCCTGACGCCGCGCGGGGGCAACACCATCCAGAAAGGCATTCACGGAGGCCCGTGTGGGAACGGTCTTGTTCTCTGCCAAGGCGATGACCCCATCGCGCGTTTCGGGACGGCACCCGGATGCGTGTCGGCGGGGCGCCGTGGTGCGGGCTGCCGGACTTGAACCGGCATGGACGTTACCGTCCGAGGGATTTTAAGTCCCTTGTGTCTACCAATTCCACCAAGCCCGCATGCGCCCGGAATCACCCCGTGGCCGACAACCGCGCGACCATAGCGGCTGCGGGCAGGCGTGCAACATCGGGCGTCGGCGAGTGGCGCGGCGCGCGGGGCCGGGAGGCAGACACGCCGCCCCGGGCTGTGGGCAATTGCGATTCAGGGCCTTGTGGATATCCGGTCAGGCCACTGACAGGACTCGACAATCCGCATCACTCCACATGCCCACAGACTCACGCCCGCGAGGATAAGTGCGGGCCTAGAGCACCATCTGCGTCTGGCTGGTGACGGCGACGAGCTTGCCGTCCGCACGGGTAATCCGCGTCTGCCACATCTGGGTGCGGCGGCCGCGATGGACCGGCGTGGCAATGGCCCGCACCACCTGCCCCGCGGGACAGGCGGCGAGGAAATTGGTCTTGCTCTCGATGGTGGTGGTGCCGCCGGTACCCTCGGGCAGATTGAGGAAGGTGGCAACCGCGCCCACCGTGTCGGCCAGCGCCATCGCGGTGCCGCCATGCAGGATATGCCCCGCGGTGCAAAGCGCTTCGGTGACCTCCAGCTCGGCCACCACCTCATCCGCCGTGGCGGCGACGAAGCGGATGCCCAGATGGCGGGCGAGCGGCAGCGGGTTGGCGTTGAGCTGGGTGACGGTGTCCGGGGTATCGGTCATGGGGGCCTCCTGATGCGGGTGGAGGCACAGCTATCGCCGGCGCGGCGGGTGATGGCGATTACGCGGGGCGTAAGGGCCGGCAAGACCCGCAGCTTCCGATGGGCCCTCCGGTCAAGCCGGAGGGCGAGCGGTGCGTGGGCGCAGATATGAGCCAATTCGCTTTCCGAGCGGCACTCAGCGACAGGGGCGGCACCAAGTCACCTTTCCCCTTGCGGGAGAGGTCGGTGTGCGAGCACCGGGTGAGGGGGTGGGCCTCTCATCCATCGCGCCGTCAGAGATTAAACGCTACTGCTGCCGCCCCCTCACCCTCCCACGGGCTTGCGCCCGCGGGCCCCTCCATCTCGCGCAAGGGGAGAGGGAAGTTTTGGGGAGAGATGGCACACGAGATCCGCTGTCCCTCCGGCTTGACCGGAGGGGCCATGGGACGTGGTGGGGCCTCTCCTGCCCCAACGAAAAACGGCGGCCCGTGTGGGACCGCCGTTTGACGTGCGAAGGGTGAGTTCGCGAAGAAGCTTGGATACGCGTTTGGGGCGCGTCTTAGTTGACGAGGCCCTGCCAGACGGCCTTGCAGTTGCCGCCAAGGGTGCCCTGCACGGCGGCCATGGCTTCTTCCATGTTGGCACCGTCCTGGGTGGTCTGGCTGTCGGCGCCACCGGTGCACCAGACGTAGAACTGGTGGGTGCCGGACTTGCTCATGGCTTCAAAGCTGGAGTCCAGAGCGAATGCCTGACCGGTCATGATCAGCGCGCCAGCGGCAAGACCGAATGCGCCTGCGAGAATCTTTTTCATGCTGAGTGTCTCCCTCGTGACGTTTCCTAGGCCCCGGTTATTCTCCGGGGTGCAATTCCCTGACTGACAGGCTTGCACGCCTGTCGTTCATTGATGGGCGGCAGATGCCCTCGCCGGTAAACCGGCACCCGGGTCCTGACGGACCGTGCGGGTGCCACTCCCCTCACCGGCGTGATGCGCACCGCACCACCCTTTATGGGGTGGAACGATAACCGCTCCTGATCGTCATACTACTGGATTCCGCGGCTGATAGCCTGAAATCTTCGTAATGTTGGGATGTCTGTTGCCAAACTGTCACGCAATCAGCGTTAACGCAGCGCGGCCAGACACTTAGCGCTCACGTGCCATCGCCGATGACAGGCTCGACACCCAGCGAGCGGACCATCTCGACAGCTTCCTGCTTCACCGCTTCAAGCAGCGCCGGGTCCGTCGAGCGGAAGACGAGATTCGCCCCGAAGGTGCCGTCCTTGTAGTAGGGATAGCTGCCCATGGAGACGGCGGGATATTTCTCCTGCAACGCCCCGAGGGGGCCTGCCACCATGCCTTCGGCGATCTGCCCGGCGACCGAGCAGGCCAGCATGCGCGCCCCGCCCGTGAGCCGGTCCTCGATGCCGGTGATCATCGCCTGCATCACCGAGGGGATGCCCGCCATCACGAAGACATTGCCGACCTGAAAGCCCGGTGCCTTGGAGACCGGGTTGTCGATCAGCGTCGCGGTATCCGGGATGCGCGCCATCCGCTGGCGGGCCTCGTTGAACTCGATCCCCTGCGCCTCGTAGTGGGCGGTGAGCCGCGCCATGGCTTCGGGATGATGGCCGATGGGAACGCCGAAGGCCGCAGCGATGGAATCGGCGGTGATATCGTCATGGGTGGGGCCGATGCCGCCGGAGGTGAAGACATAGTCGAACTTGGCGCGCAGCGTGTTCACCGCGTCGACGATCTCGTCCTCTATGTCCGGCACAACGCGGGCTTCCATCACCCGGATGCCCCGCTCGCCCAGCCAGGTCGCGATGAAATTGAGGTTCTTGTCCTGCGTCCGCCCGGACAGGATCTCGTCGCCGATCATGATGACCGCCGCGGTGACTTTTTTGTCTGTGTCGCTCATGGGCCGAGGATATAGCACGCGCGCGCTGCGGGGACAGCGATTGAGAACTGGCTGCGCGTTGCCCTTAGCCCGCCTCCCTCCGGCTTGACCGGAGGGTCTACTCGCCTCCGCTGCTGGCACAGGCAATCGCGGTTGGGGCACGGAGTGGCGACACATGCTGCGGCAAGCGGGACCGAGATTGGGCCCTCCGGTCAAGCCGGAGGGATACGGAGGTGGGGTGAGGGGTTGAAGGATCCCGGGCGTTGGGTACGTGGCGATCGGTGCTGGCCGGGCACCCGCGGAAAGTCACCTCTCCCCTTGCGGGAGAGGTCGGTGCGTGAGCACCGGGTGAGGGGGTGGGCCTGTCACCTACCGCGTCGTCAGAAATCGAACACCAATGCTGCCGCCCCCCTCACCCTCCCACGGGCTTGCGCCCGCGGGCCCCTCCCTCTCCCGCAAGGGGAGAGGGGCATGGTTGCGGCCTTGACCGCTGCCTGTCGCGGCGGGCATATGCCGACCCATGAAACTCCCTCCTCTCGTGCCGGGCACGCTCATCAAGCGGTACAAGCGGTTTCTGGCTGATGTCGAGCTCGACAGCGGCGAGACGCTGACGGCCCATTGCGCCAATCCGGGTGCGATGATGGGGCTGCATGCGCCGGGCAACCGGGTGTGGCTGTCGAAGTCCGACAACCCGAAGCGCAAGCTGGCCTATTCGTGGGAGCTGGTGGAGGTGGACGGGACGCTGGTGGGGATCAATACCGGCATGCCCAACAAGCTGGCGGAGGAAGCGATCCTTGCCGGGCGCATTCCGGAACTGGCGGGCTATGAAACGCTCCGCCGCGAGGTGAAATACGGTAAGTCGAGCCGCATCGACATCCTGCTGGAGGATGACGGCAAGCCGCTGACCTATGTGGAGGTGAAGAACGTTCACCTGATGCGGGAAGCAGGACTGGCGGAATTTCCCGACAGCGTGACCGCCCGCGGCGCCAAGCACCTGGAAGAGCTGGGCGACATGGCCGAGGCCGGCCACCGGGCGGTGATGCTCTATGTGGTGCAATATCCCGGCACCACGCGCTTCCGCCTGGCCGCCGACATCGACCCCAAATACGCCGAAGCCCTCAAAAAAGCGCGCGCTCGCGGTGTGGAAGCCCTATGTTATGGTTGTGACATCACAACAGACGCGATCGAGCTGACCCACCGGCTCTCGCCTGAACTGGACTGAACCCCGCAATCTGGGACCTGAGAATGCGGGACCCGACGAAGAGGCAGCAAAGCCAATGAACTATGTGGACGCCTTCGACGCGCCGCTGATCAACACCGGGGCCATCAAGCTGCATGGGCCGGAGGATTTTGCCGGCATGCGCAAGGCCGGCCAGCTGTCGGCAGCGGCCCTCGACATGCTGGTGCCGCATGTGACCCCCGGCGTGACCACCGGCGAGCTGGACAAGCTGGTGCTGGACTTCGCGCTCGATCACGGCGTGGTGCCGGCGACCTACGGCTATCGCGGCTACCGGCATTCCTCCTGCACCTCGATCAACCACGTGGTGTGCCACGGCATTCCCGGCGACAAGGCGCTGAAGAACGGCGACATCGTCAATATCGACGTGACGCTGCTGGTGGATGGCTGGCACGGCGACACCAGCCGCATGTTCGCCGTCGGCGACATCAACCGCAAGGCGGAGCGCCTCATCGAGGTGACGTACAAGTCCATGATGCTGGGCATCGAGGCGGTGAAGCCGGGCGCGACGCTGGGCGACATCGGCGCCGCCATCCAGACCTATGCCGAAAGCCAGCGCTGCGGCGTGGTGCGCGACTTCTGCGGCCACGGGTTGGGCAAGGTGTTCCACGACGCGCCCAACATCCTGCATTACGGCAAGCGCGGCGAAGGCCAGACGCTGAAGGAAGGCATGTTCTTCACCATCGAGCCGATGATCAATCTCGGCCGCCCGCATGTGAAGCTGCTGTCCGACGGCTGGACCGCGGTGACCCGCGACCGCTCCCTGTCGGCGCAGTTCGAGCATTCGGTTGGCGTGACGGCGGACGGCGTCGAGATCTTCACCGGCTCCCCGGGCGGTTTCGACTGCCCGCCCTATCTCTAGCAACAGGCTCCAGGCGCACTGATGTCAGGTTTCGAGGACACAGGCGGTAAGCCGCTCCCGCGTCTGCAACCTGATACAAGGGATGCTGGCGCAGAGCCGGGTGCGGCGCCCGTTTCCGGCGCACCGGACAAGCCCGCGCCCCGCAGCGCGGAGAAATCCGCCCCCCGCAGCAAGACAGCCGTCCCCTCCCATGCGGGCCACCGCCAGCGCCTGCGCGCCCGCTTCATCGAGGGCGGGCCGGACGCCCTGCCCGATTATGAATTGCTGGAGATGGTGCTGTTCCGCGCCATTCCCCGCCGGGACACCAAGCCGCTGGCCAAGGCGCTGATCGCACATTTCGGCAGCTTCAATGAAGTCATCACCGCGCCGGTTGACCGGCTGACGGAAGTGACGGGCGTGTCCGAAGGCGTGGCGACGGAGCTGAAGCTGATCCAGGCGGCCGCCCTGCGGCTGGCGAAATCGGCGGTGATGGACCGGCCGGCGATCTCAAGCTGGTCGGCGCTGGTGGATTACTGCTCGGCGGCCATGGCCTACGAGACCACCGAGCAGTTCCGCGTGCTGTTTCTCGACCGCAAGAATGTTCTGATCGCGGATGAAATCCAGAGCCGCGGCACCATCGACCACACGCCGGTCTACCCGCGCGAGGTCATCAAGCGGGCGCTGGAACTGGGCGCCAGCGCCATCATCCTCGTCCACAACCACCCCTCCGGCGACCCCTCCCCCAGCCGGGCGGATGTGGAAATGACCAAGAAGATAGAAGACGCCGCCAAGCCCCTCGGCGTCGCCGTGCACGATCACCTGGTCATCGGCAAGGGCCAGCACGCGAGCCTGCGGCAGTTGGGGTTGCTGTAGGCGGCTGGTTGATTAGGGAGAGAAACCCTCCTCATACGCTGTCCCTCCGGCTTGACCGGAGGGTCTATCCGAGCCGCCCATGGGCCCTCCGGTCAAGCCGGAGGGAGAGCGGTGTTTTGGGCCCACCTTCCGACCCTCTGGCTCCCAACCTTCCGTGTCACCCCGCGACTTGATCGCGGGGTCCAGGGCCACAAGGAATGGGTTGAACGGGCCGCTCTGGATTCCGCGATCACGTCGCGGAATGACAAATGCAAAAGTGGGGACAAGATCACCCCCCCTTCTCCCGCATCCCTCCGGCTTGACCGGAGGGTCTACTCTAAGTGGTGCTTGCCGCAGTGGGCGGTGCTACGGACGGCGGAGCCCCCCGGCGCTGTGCTCATTTTCCAAGGCGAGTGGGCCCTCCGGTCAAGCCGGAGGGTTACGGGGGTGTTGGGGGGCAAGTGCCGCCCCGCCCCCTACCCCTCGAACGCATCCCAGGGCGGGACGGGGCTGAAGGTGGTGACGAGGTGGTCGATCATCAGGCGGACCTTGGCGGAGAGCGCCTTGCCGGGGGGATAGACAGCATGAAGGGCGATGGGGGGCACGCACCAGTCGGGCAGCACGCGCTCCAGCGCGCCGGATTTGAGATCATCGCCGATGATGAAGGTGGGCAGGCTGGCAAAGCCCGTCCCGGCCAGCATCGCCTCGCGCAGCATGTCGCCATTATTGACCTTGAGCGGCCCGGCCGCGCGGACCCGTGTGACCACCTCCTGCGGGGCCGCCTCGCGGGCCAGCGCCACCTGGTCGCCGCCGATCGAGTAGCGCAGGAAATGATCCGTAGACAAATCATCTGGCGTTGCGGGCCGGCCATGCCGGTCAAGGAAGGCGGGTGACGCCGCCAGCACCAGCCGGACAGGGGCGATGCGCCGCGCCTTCAGGCTTGAATCCGCAAGCTCGCCGATGCGCAAGGCGAGATCGAAGCCCTCATCCACGATGTCCACGAAGCGGTCGTTCAGCACCATGTCCACTTCAAGCTGCGGATGCTGCGCCATGAAGTCAGCCACCGCCGGCCCCAGATGCCGGATGGCGAAGGAGAACGGGACGGACAGCTTGAGAACCCCGCGCGCCTCCTCCTGCTGGCTGGAGGCAGCGGCGTCGGCGCTGTCGAGATCCGCCAGCACCGCCCGCGCCCGCTCGCAATAGGCCTGGCCGATATCGGTGAGGCTGACGCGGCGCGTGGTGCGGTTCAGCAGGCGGGCGCCAAGCCGGTCCTCAAGCGCTGCGACATGCTTGGAGACGGCGGAGTTGGACATCTCCAGCGCCTCGGCGGCCTTGGAAAAACTGCCCCGCTCCGCCACCGCCACGAAGACTTCGAGCATCGCCAGACGGTCCATGGGCCTGCCCTCCGTTCATCCCAGCAAGAGAAACAATCTTGTTCCATTCTAGCCGATTATTCGCGGAGCTGGAATGCATAGCTTTGCCCCATCGCCGGGGCGCACGGTCCCGGCCGCAAATGGAGACGGACCCATGCTGACCAGATTCCTTGACCAGACGACCCTTGACACATCCACCGCGCCGCTGGCGGCGACCCTGCTGCGGCTCACCCTCGGCACGGCCTTCCTCGCCCACGGGCTGCTGAAAGTGCTGGTGTTTACCCCCGCCGGCACGGTGGCCTTCTTCGAGAGCCAGGGCTTTCCCGGCATCACCGCCTATGCGGTGATCCTGGCTGAGCTTGCCGGTGGCGCGGCGCTGATCCTCGGCCTGCATACCCGCGCCGTGTCCCTGGCGCTGATCCCGGTGCTGGCGGGCGCTGCGCTCGTCCACCTGCCCAATGGCTGGGTGTTCTCGAACCCGGGCGGCGGCTGGGAATTCCCGGTGTTCTGGATCGTTGCCAATGCCGTGCAGGCGCTGCTGGGGGACGGGGCCTATGCCCTGCGCTCCCCGCTCACCGGCCGGACCGCGTCCGCAGCGGCCCGCTAGGGTCGTCTCCATTCCCGCACCGGGCCGGACGCGTCCCGCCCCCCGCATCCCTCGCCTACATTCGTGTCAGGTGATGGATGCGGGGGGGGGGGGGGGTATATTGCCTCGACATGAATTGCCGACTTGTCAGGGAGCAAACGTTCTGATGGCCACTGTCGAAACCTTTATCGCCAACGATCTGGACCAGTATGAGGAATTGATCGCCGAGATACAGATTGATGGGAAGTGCGTCGCTGTCATCTCCCAGGAGGACGGCTTGGATAAGCTGCGACTGGAATTCCCCGAGACGCGTGGAAAAAGCGCCGAGATGATTACCCGAAATGTCGGTCTGGAAGACTTCCTGCGCGGTGTGGATATCGCGACAAAAAGGCTGAGAGGTGAGCTTCCCTAAACAGGGAATGGCACGGCGATCCCCCGCCCCCCGCATCCCTCGCCTGCGCCAACGGCGGTTGAGGGGTGCGGGGGCTTGGCGTATCAACGGGGCCAAATCGACGAGACTCACCCATCCTTACCCCAAGGATCCGCCCTGAGGAGCCGCCCCGACATGATCCCCCGCTACAGCCGCCAGGAAATGGCCGATATCTGGTCGCCCGAGAGCAAGTTCCGCATCTGGTTCGAGATCGAGGCCCATGCCTGCACGGCGCTGGCCGAGCTGGGCGTGATCCCCAAGGAGGCGGCAAAGAACATCTGGGAGAAGGGCTCGAAAGCCGAGTTCGACGTGGCGCGCATCGACGAGATCGAGCGCGAGGTGAAGCACGACGTGATCGCCTTCCTCACCCATCTGGCGGAATTCATCGGCGACGACAGCCGCTTCGTCCACCAGGGCATGACCTCGTCGGACGTGCTGGATACCTGCCTCTCCGTGCAGCTCACCCGCGCCGCCGACCTGCTGCTGGACGACATGGACAAGGTGCTGGCCGCCCTCAAGAAGCGCGCCTACGAGCACAAGGACACGATCACCATCGGCCGCTCGCACGGCATCCACGCCGAGCCCACCACCTTCGGGGTGAAGCTGGCGCAGGCCTATGCGGAGTTCGAGCGCGGCAAGATGCGGCTGGAACAGGCCCGCGCCGACATCGCCACCTGCGCCATTTCCGGCGCCGTCGGTACCTTCGCCAATATCGACCCGCGCGTGGAAGAGCATGTGGCGATGGAAATGGGCCTTGTGCCCGAACCCGTCTCCACCCAGGTGATCCCGCGTGACCGGCACGCGCAGTTCTTCGCCGTGCTGGGCGTGATCGCCTCATCGGTCGAGCGCGTGGCCACCGAGATCCGCCATCTTCAGCGCACGGAAGTTCTGGAGGCCGAGGAATTCTTCTCCGCCGGCCAGAAGGGTTCCTCCGCCATGCCGCACAAGCGCAACCCGATCCTGACGGAAAACCTCACGGGCCTCGCCCGCATCGTGCGCGGCATGGTGACCCCGGCACTGGAGAATGTCGCCCTCTGGCATGAGCGCGATATCTCGCACTCATCGGTCGAGCGCATGATCGGACCGGACGCCACGGTGACGCTGGACTTCGCGCTGGTGCGCCTGGCCGGGGTGATCGAGAACCTGGTGGTCTATCCGGAAAACATGCTGGCCAACATGAACAAGCTCGGCGGCCTCATGCACTCCCAGCGCGTTCTGCTGGCCCTCACCCAGAAGGGCGTCAGCCGCGAGGACAGCTACCGGCTGGTCCAGCGCAACGCCATGCCCGTGTGGCGCGGCGAAGGCAACTTCCTCGATCTCCTGAAGAAGGACGAAGACGTGGTGCTGTCGGATGCGGAACTCGAGGATTTGTTCGACCTCGGCTACCACACCAAACATGTCGACACGATCTTCAGGCGGGTGTTCGGGGCGTAAGCTCCCCGTCCCTGTCTCCCCGCGATGTAATCGCGGGAGGATAAGGCAGCAAACTGGAAATCATCCGTATCCCCCCGGCTTGACCGGAGGGTCTACTCTCGGGGCCACTTGCCGCAGCGCGAGCGGAAACGGTACAGCAGGAGCCGCGCACCCTGTGCCCAACAGCGGAGGCGAGTGGGCCCTCCGGTCAA
>ERZ1023313.79-NODE-79-length-46941-cov-5.065713_pt1 | contig 46941 bp, 38 predicted proteins | sample MGYA00521233_ERZ1023313 | MGnify/ENA primary metagenome ERZ1023313 (study PRJEB32759, sample SAMN07749866) | skin metagenome | biome: transportation; feature: city; material: polyester macromolecule | host: Homo sapiens | place: Hong Kong:TKO line | collected... | reverse complement strand
CGAGCCACTTGGCGCTAAGCTGATCTTCAACGCTCGGAAACACAAAGGTTGCCATGGTGCTCGAGGTGTCATCTTCGGACATACCTGCGTCTTTTGCGATTACAGGAAGCATTTCAGCAGTGTTGTCGCCCGAGTTCCACATTGCATTGGCATCGGCCGTCACTTTCAGGAACTTGGCCAGGGTGTCACTTTCCTCTGCGATAAAGTCTGCAGGCGCAGATGTCACATCAAAGACCAGAATGCCGAGCTCTTCCTTCTCCGCACCTGTAAGCAGGACATTGCCATGCTCTTTCATACGGCGGAGCGCACCGCCCCACCCACAGACCATGTCGAGGCTACCCTGGGCAAAAGCCGCAGCGCCATCAGGCGGTGCCATGTCGACAATATCCATTGTGCCGATATCGACACCGAAATGCTCCATCTGCTTCAAGAAGCCATAGTGAGCTGCCGTACCGATCGGAACACCGACCTTTTTGCCCGCAAGCTCGCTGGCGCTGTCCTTGTCGATTTCAAGCTTCTCAGCAACGACGCAGTTGTCGTTCTCCGAGTAGCTCACAGCCACATCGACGATTTGCAGGTCCTGACCGGCGGATGTCGCGACGACGAAAGGCGGCACACCCTGGCTGACTGCGATCTGAACATCTCCGGAAGCCATCGCTGCCGACATCGCGGTGCCTGTGTCGAAGGAAACCCAGTTCACCTTCATGCCCAGAGCTTCGTCATAGAGCCCCTTTGCCTTGGCGTACTGGAACGGCATCGGCCATTCTAGAAAATATGCAACTGTCAATTCCTCTGCTGCTGCAGGCTGGAACGCCCCCATCAGGGCCAGAAGCCCAACTGCACCACAAAGTTTCGATTTCAACGCCATGGTTCCACTCCGTTATGTTTGTGGGTCTGCCAAGCGCTAACAACACGTATTGCTCACAAGCGCGTTGGCATTTGGTGACCGTCTCATTCCACTGGGTTTCAGGCAGTTCTGCCGCTGCCTTTTGTTTCCGGAAAAAGCGTATGAGCTGCGATTTCAGCTGACAAGCAACGGAATCCCTCTGGACCTATAGCTGGCAAATCACTGGCCCTATTGCGTGATTGGTGGCTGTGCACAGTGGCGCATGATTGTGCATTGCGATGGGTTGCCCTCACTGTTTTGGCGGCGAACCACAAGCGCACGTTTTCAGCCGGATACCGGCAGGTTTTCCAATCAATTCTGGGGATGTGGCCATGGATGCTGTTCTTGCAAAAAACGACAATTCCGACGTCATTGCCGCCGACAAGGCGCACGTTTGGCATCATCTCATCCAGCACAAGACGTTCGAGACCGTAGACCCGCGCATCATCGTTGAAGGCAAGGGACTGCGCGTTTGGGATGCAGCCGGCAAAGAGCACCTAGACGGGGTCTCCGGTGGCGTCTGGACTGTAAACGTTGGTTACGGCCGGGAAACAATTGCGGAGGCTGTCCGCGACCAGCTTGTGAAGATGAACTTCTTCGCCAACACGCTTGGATCTGTTCCAGGGGCGCTTTTTGCCGAACGGCTGATCTCCAAGATGCCGGGCATGAGCCGGGTGTTTTATTCAAACTCGGGCTCGGAGGCGAACGAAAAAGTCTTCAAGATGGTCCGCCAGATTTCCAAGCAGCACCATGGCGGCAAAAAATCGAAAATACTCTACCGTGACCGCGACTACCACGGCACCACAATTACGGCTCTGTCCGCTGGTGGTCAGGGCGAGCGTTCGGCCCACTACGGTCCATTCACACCTGGATTTGTTGCAGTTCCACACTGCCTGGAATACCGCAATCAATATGACAGCGCTGAAGCCTATGGTGAGCGCGCTGCTGACGCTATCGAAGAAGTCATCCTCCGCGAAGGACCGGATACGATCGGCGCGATCTGCCTTGAAACCATGACAGCCGGCGGCGGTGTTATCGTACCGCCGGAGGGCTATTGGGAGCGAGTTCAGGAGATCTGCAAGCGGCACCAAATCCTGATCCATCTCGATGAAGTCGTCTGCGGTGTCGGACGCCTTGGAACTTGGTTCGGATACCAACAGTTCGGCATCAAACCTGACTTCGTTACAATGGCAAAGGGCGTGGCCTCCGGATATGCCGCAATCTCCTGCACCGTGACCACCGAAGAAGTCTTTGACATGTTCAAGGATTCGTCCGGTGATCCTTTGAGCTATTTCCGAGACATTTCAACTTATGCCGGTTGTGCCGCAGGTCCTGCCGCAGCGCTTGAAAACATGCGCATCATCGAAGACGAAGGCCTTCTGGAAAACACGCTGTCGATGGGCGCACGCCTGATGGAAAACCTGGAAGACCTGAAGGAGAAACACGCCGTAGTTGGCGACGTGCGTGGCCGAGGACTGTTTGCAGGCGTCGAACTTGTGTCCGATCGTGAGACCAAAGAACCGGCCGATGAAGCCAAGGTTCAGGCGGTTGCAGGGCACTGTATGGCCCAGGGCGTCATCATCGGCATGACCAATCGGGCGCTTCCTGGCTTCAACAACACCTTGTGTCTCGCACCGGCATTAATCGCGACTGCCGATGACATCGACCACCTCACCAGCTCGATTGATGAGGCACTCACAGCAGTGTTCAGTTAAGGATCGGAACCCGGCCAGTAGCGCGCGGGATATCCTTATTTGAAAAGAGCAAAAACCCCGGCTGCAGACCGGGGTTTTTCGTGAGTGACTGATTTTTCTGTTCAGACTTTCATACGGCTGCTAGTCGGGTCATAGAGCGGCTTGAGGCTCGCAGTTGCTGGCACGCGAGTGCCCGCAATCTCGATTTCATAGGCCGAGCCTAGAACATCGGCAGCGCTTTCCCCCTCACATGGCACGTAACCAAGACCAATCGCGGCGCCGAGTGCGTGTCCATAGGCACCGGATGACAGGTACCCGCAGACCTCACCTTCACGAAGGATCGGTTCCGCGTGGTAGAGCATTGGCTCTGGATCGTGCAGCTGGAACTGTACCAATCGGCTTTTTGGACCAGTTTCCTTGCGCTCCAAAACAGCGTCCCGTCCAATGAAACCAGGCTTGGAGGTTTTGGCAGCAAAGCCGAGACCGGCATCGATGACGTGGTCTTCGCAAGTTATGTCATGGCCAAAGTGCCGGAAGGCCTTCTCCATCCGGCAGCTGTCCATGGCGTGAAGGCCGCACAGTTTCAGCCCCTCATCCCGGCCCGCCTCCCAAAGCGTTTCGAAGACATGCGCAGCAAATTCGGTTGGCACATAGATCTCCCAACCAAGTTCGCCCACATAGCTCACCCGGTGGGCCCGGGCGAGTGCCATACCAATTTCAATGTCTTGGGCTGTCCCGAACGGATTGGTTTCGTTAGTAAAGTCGTTTGGAGAAATACGGCCAAGCAGCTCCCGTGACTTCGGTCCCATCAATGCCAAAACCGCTTCACCGGATGTCACATCGGTCAGCACGACCTGGTGATCACCCATATGACGCCGGAGCCACGTCTGGTCCGCCAATCGAGTGGCAGCTGGAGTGACCATCAGATATGCGGTTTCGCTCAACCGCGTGACTGTCACATCGGCCTCGATACCGCCAGCGGCATTGAGCATCTGTGTGTACACGATCCGGCCCGCCGGCACGCTCATGTCGGCGCCGCAAACATGATTGAGGAAACGTTCGGCATCCGGCCCTTCAACGCGGATCTTTCCGAAGGAACTCATGTCATATAGTCCGGCGCTTTCCCGGATCGCCATGTGTTCGCGGGCGCTGTTCTCAAACCAGTTCTGGCGTTTCCAGGAGTACTCATAGGCGCGATCCTGGTCGGGATCTGCGAACCAATTCGCCCGTTCCCATCCGGCCAGTTCTCCCATCACCGCACCTTGCTCCAACAGATGCCCATGGAGGGGTGTTCGCCGGATTCCGCGTGCTGTGGCTTTTTGCCGGTAAGGGAAATGATCAGCGTACAACAGCCCGAGTGTTTCCTTGGATCGTTCAAACAGATAGGTCTTGTTGCCCTGAAACGGTTGCATCCGGGAGATATCGACATCTCCGAGATCAAATGGCTTCTCCCCACTTTCCATCCAGGCAGCCAACGCCATACCGGCCCCACCTGCGGACTGGATGCCGATGGAGTTAAAGCCTGCCGCGACCCAGAAATTCTCAAGTTCCGGGGCGAGACCCAAATGGTAGGCATCATCTGGCGTGAAACTTTCCGGTCCATTGAAGAAGGTATGGATCCCCGCCTCGGCTAGCATCGGCATGCGTTCGACCGCAGCTGCAAGGATCGGTTCGAAATGATCAAAGTCTTCCGGCAGCTGGTCGAACTCGAACTGGTCGGGAATGCCGGTCATACCCCAGGGCTTTGCATTGGGTTCAAACGCCCCAAGCAGCATCTTGCCGGCGTCTTCCTTGTAATAGGCACACTCGTCCGGAACCCGGAGAACCGGCAGTTGCCCCAGGCCGTCGATCTGCTCGGTCACGATGTAAAAGTGCTCACAAGCATGCAGAGGAACGTTGACCCCTGCCATCCGGCCAACCTCATGCCCCCACATGCCGCCGCAATTGGCCACCATCTCGGCTTCGACAAATCCGGTTTCACCGTCTTGTTCCCAACTGACGCCGGTGGCTCTCCGGTCTTTGACCTCTATCCCGGTCACTTTGACCCGCTCCAGGATCTTTGCGCCTTTTTGACGTGCGCCCTTTGCCAGAGCCAGTGCGATGTTTGCCGGGTCGCCTTGACCATCAAGCGGCAGGTAGACAGCTGCGGTCGCGCCACTTGTGTTGACATGCGGATAGCGGTTCTGGACTTCGCCGAGTGAAATTTCTTCAACCTCCACCCCGAACGCCCGTGCCATGGAGGCCTGACGCAGAATTTCCTCCCGGCGTTCTGCGGTCAGCGCCATCGTAATCGATCCGCATCTTTTGAAGCCGGTCGATAAACCCGTTTCGTCTTCCAAAGAGCCGTAGAGCTCCTGGCTGTATTTGGCGAGACGGGTCATGTTCTGGGTTGCCCGAAGCTGCGCAATCAGGCCCGCAGCATGCCAGGTCGTGCCGCTGGTGAGCTGCTTGCGTTCCAGAAGCAGGATATCGCTCCAGCCTTGTTTGGCCAGATGGTAGGCAACCGAACACCCGATGACCCCGCCACCAATAATGACAACGCGGGCTTTTGAAGGAATGGCCATGACTTATCGTCCAAATCTGGATTGAAATAACTGACGTTTTGAAAGAGTGAAAATCACGCTTTTAGCCTGAGATTCTGCGGATCCCAGAGGGGTTCATCCGGCTGCACAGTGACAGGAAATCTTTGTCCGTAGACTTCGACTTCGAGATCCGTGCCCGCTTGGGCCAGATCCGCCCGGACCACGCCCAACGCGACGCAGGCATCTACGCGGAACCCGAAAGCCGAAGACGTGGTTTCACCGACGATGCTGCCGTTCATCCAGATGTTCGACATGTAGGGCGGGTCGATTTCCTCGCTATCGACAAGGAAAGTGACAAAGCGCTGTTTTGGACCTTGCTGCTTTTCGTTCAAGAGCGCGACCTTGCCGGGGAAATCTTCCGCCTTGTCCAGCTTCACGAACCGATCGAGGCCAGATTCCAATAAGGTATAATCCGTGCTCAAATCGCCTTTCCAGGCTCGGTAACCTTTTTCAATCCGCAAGCTGTTGAGGGCATACATGCCAAAGGGCTTTGCACCCGCGCTGACAACTGCGTCATAAAGTGCCGGAATATCGGCCATTGGCGCGTGAATTTCCCAGCCCAGCTCCCCTGCAAAACTCACCCGGTAAAGCTCGCAACTGGTCCCCGCCACTTCAGCTGTTTGAATGCTGAGCCATGGCAACTCCAGGTCGGCTATTGTTCCGATTTTTTCGAAAAGACCCCGGGATTTCGGCCCGGTTACGATTAGCGTCGAAAGCTCCGAGGTGATGTCGGACAGCTCAAGACTGTCTGGCAAATGTGCAGCCAGAATTTCCAAATCGTGCCATTGCGCGGATGCTGCGGTGATCAGTACAAAGTCGTCCTCGCCCTTCCGAATAATCGACATCTCCGTGTGTACCCGGCCGTTGGAGGTTGGAAAATAGGCGAGCGTCATCCTTCCAACTTTCGGTAGGCCGCCAGAGATACGGCCCCGCAACCAATCGGCAGCTCCGGCCCCTGACAGTTTGAACCTCGAAAATCCCGGAAGATCCAAAACCCCAACACCATCGCGAACGGCCAATGCTTCTTCGCGCACACGCTCGAACCAAGGGCCTTTGCGCATCCAGCTTTCTGTCGCTTCAATCGATGTGTCGTCGCCGTCTTTTGCAAACCAGTTGGCACGTTCCCAACCGTTGTAAACGCCAAACTGGGCACCGGAGGCTTTCAGTCTTTCATGCACCGGTGACAGCTTCTTGTCTCGCCCTTCCGGCCACTCAAAATGAGGGTAATGCATTGCGTATTCATGGCCGTAGACCTCCATGCCCTTGGCAACGCAATAATCGTGGTCGGTATAGTCCGTGAAGCGGCGTGGATCGAGGCCCCAGCAATCCCATTCGGTTTCGCCTTCAGTAATCCATTCGGTGAGGATTTTGCCAGCCCCGCCGGCTTGAGCAATTCCGAACGTGAATACACAGGCTTCAAAGGCATTTTTCACGCCCGGCATCGGGCCAATCAGCGGGATGCCGTCAGGTGCATAAGGGATCGGGCCGTTGATGACCTTTGAGATTCCCGACATGCCAAGCAGCGGCACACGGGCCATAGCGTCTTCGATATACCATTCCAGCCGGTCTAGATCGTCAGGATAAAGCTGGAAGCTGAAATCGTCCGGCATCGGATCATCCGGCGTTATCCAGTTTGCCTTGCAGTTCCGTTCATAGGGTCCAAGGTTCAGTCCGGTGTTTTCCTGCCGAAGGTAATAGGACGAATCCACATCCCGGAGCAGCGGCAGTTTCCGGCCATGCTCCTTGGTCCATGTTGCCAACTCGTCCATTTGTTCGGTCAACAGATACTGGTGGCTCATCACCATCATCGGCACGGTGCGCCCGCCATAGGGCTTGAACCACTCGCCAACACGCTGGGCATAGTACCCCGCTGCGTTGACAACATATTCGCAGCGGATCTCACCCTTTTCCGTTTCGACGATCCACTCGTCATTTTCACGCCGGACACCGGTCGCAGGTGTAAAACGCACCACCTTCTGACCCATGGCACGCGCGCCCTTTGCAAACGCCTGCGTGAGCTGTGCAGGATCCATGTCGCCATCTGTCGGGTCCCAGAAGCCACCCTCAAGATCGTGCGTTTCCATGAAGGGATAGGCGTCCTTCAGATCCGCGACCGACATCATATTAGTTTCGATCCCTTGCCGGCGGGCCATGGAGTTCGCCCGTTCAAACTCCATCATGCGGTTTTTTGAATGCGCCAGCCGGACAGATCCGGTCACGTTATAATTGATCGGATAGTCCACCTCATCACCCAAGCGCCGGTAAAGCTCGGTGGAATAGCGCTGCATGTTCATGACCGACCAGGAGGACGAAAAAGTCGGGATATTCCCCGCAGCGTGCCATGTGCTGCCAGCGGTGAGCTCATTCTTCTCCAGAAGGACACAATCGGTCCAACCGGCCAACCCGAGATGATAGAGAACCGAGGCGCCGACCGCACCTCCACCGATGATCACGACACGAGCTGTAGTGGGAAGGTCCGACATGGCTGGCTCCGGTTTGATTTGGGGTAGAGGCTCGATTAGGGCCTGGCTTCAAAGGGTTAGGTTCAAGGGTCAATAAACGGGCGGTGAAATGATCCAGACAGCGACTGCCGGTTCAGAATAAGGGTTTGCCCAGCGGTACTTGTTGCCGCGAATGCGGAAGGAATCGCCCTTTCGAATGAGAAACGGTTCGCCCTCGAGCCAGATTTTCAGCTTGCCAGACACCAGAAACGCGAGTTCCTGAGTTGGCCGCATGATTTCGTCGTTGCGTTCAGACCCTGGAAGAAACGTGGAATGAATGACCTCAAAACTGTCGGTCAGATCCGGGGACAGCAATTGCTCGACAAGTCCGGGAACTCGCTCACCGATCATCCGGCGATCGGATGCGCGAACGATTTTGCCGTCCTCCTTGGGGTTTGGTCCCTGCCTTGCACCCAATAGGGACGGCGGCACGTCAAACACGCCGGCCATGCGATCGATATCTTCGCTCGACAGTTTCGAAATGCCGCGCTCGATCTGACTGAGCCAGCCGACCGACTTACCGAGCCGTTCAGCAAGTTCTGCTAACGTCAACCCTTTTGTCTTACGAAGTGCGCGTAAATCCGCACCCAAATTGGCCATGACCGCCTCGCCAGCGTGAAATTATTTCTGAAAATTTCACACAGAAAATGAAAAAAGGAAAGTTTTTTTCACGACATCTGTTGTCGAATTGCGACATGCCAATGAGTTTGAGAGAATAAACATTCGCTATGCGATGAGTTTTTTTGTCTCGGCTGCGATCGTTTTCTCTTCTTCGGCCTTTACGATCCAGATCGGAACGGCTGAGCCAGACACATCAATGCGGAACCTGTTGCTCTGATTGGACTGCGGATCGCAGGTCGCACCAAGAAATCCCAATCCAGAAATGATCTTCTGGCGCACAACAGCATCGTTTTCACCAATACCACCGGTGAACGCAATTCCATCCAATCCGCCCATTGCCGCGATCATCGATCCGGCATGGCGAACAGCCCAATAGCAGAAATGCTCGACAGCGAAACGAGACGCGTCTGTCTCTGCCGCATGCAAGGCGCGCATGTCGGACAATCCCCCAAGGCCCAAGAGACCGCTCTTTTTGTTCAGGAGCTCTTTAGTGTCTTCAATTCCGTTTTCTTCGGCCAGCCGCAAGACCAGATTGCCATCAATACTCCCGGTCCGGGTGCCCATAGTGAGGCCTTCCAGAGGCGAATATCCCATCGTCGTTGCGACGGATTGTCCGGATTTAATCGCACACAGGCTTGCACCGTTGCCAAGGTGAAGGGCCAGCAGTCGGTTCGGCGCATCGGTCTGCGCGTCTTCAGCCAGTGTTCTGACAAGCCCCTGATAGGAAATGCCGTGAAAACCGTAACGCCTTAGTGTTTCCAGCTCCGGCCGGTCGGGCAAGGCATACCGGCGGGCCACATCCGGGTTGGATGCATGAAATGCCGTATCGAAACAGGCTACTTGCACTAGGTCCGGCGCCAAATCTTTGAGGGCTAGGATGGCAGCCAGATTGTGCGGATTGTGTAAGGGGGCCAGATCATTGCAACGCTCGATCTCGGCAATGACTTGCCCATCTACATGGATCGCCGATTGAAGCACCGGACCACCATGGACAACACGGTGACCAGCACCGGTAAGTTCTGCAATGTCAACGCCAGCGGACCGGATGACATCCAAGATCGCGCTGAGCGCGGCGTTGTGATCCGGCAGGACTGCCGTTGTCTCTTCAGATTTCAATGTCTTGGATGAGACTTTCAAACGCGAAACGCCACCGATTTCAGTGGCGCTTCCCGAGAGCGTTTCATCCAGGCTTTCATCGAAGAGAGCGAACTTGATGGACGAGGACCCGGAGTTCAGGACAAGGATACCACCCATCAATCAGTTCCCTTTCCAGGACTTTACTGCGGCCGCATATCTGCCGGATCGATTCCGGCAACAACAACCGGTTTCTTCATGGCATCGCGCCGGAATGGCTCGCCCAGTTCCTGATTGATCAGAACTTCAACCAGCGTGGTCTTACCGTTTTCCATCTGGTCCTTGACCGCCGCATCCAGCTTTTCGGTCAGCTCGTCCATGGTGCGGGCAACTTCCCCTTGAAGGCCACACGCCTTTGCAATGGCTGCATAGCTGACATTGTCGTCGAGTTCGGTGCCGACGAAATTGTCGTCATACCAAAGCGTGGAGTTCCGCTTCTCCGCCCCCCACTGGTAGTTGCGGAAGACAACCATGGTGATTGCCGGCCATTCGCTGCGGCCAATGGCGGTCAACTCTGTAACAGCAATGCCAAAGGCTCCGTCGCCCGCAAACCCAACGACCGGTGTATCCGGACAGCCAATTTTTGCACCAACGATCGCCGGAAGGCCGTAACCGCAGGGACCGAACAGCCCGGGCGCAAGGTATTTCCGGCCCTCCTCAAAACTTGGGTACGCATTGCCAATAGCGCAGTTATTGCCAATATCAGAGCTGATGATCGCTTCACGCGGCAAAGCGGACTGAATAGCTCGCCACGCCTTACGCGGGCTGAGCCAATCCGGCTTTGCGGCACGGGCGCGCTCGTTCCAGCTCGTGCCCGGATCGTCGTCCTCGTGGTCCATGGACGATAACTGTTGCGCCCAGCGGGATTTCGTCTGCGCAATCTCGTGCTTGCGCTCTTCCCGCCCGGCATCACCTGCGTTGGGAGCCAGTTTTGAGAGGAGTGCCTGGGAGACTTTCTTTGCATCCCCGACAATACCAACGCTCACTGGCTTGGTCAGACCAATCCGATCGGGATTGATATCCACCTGAATGATCTTGGCATTTTTCGGCCAGTAGTCGATGCCGTAACCTGGCAAGGTCGAGAACGGATTGAGGCGCGTGCCAAGGGCTAGAACAACATCGGCCTTGGCGATCAGTTCCATGCCGGCCTTTGAACCGTTGTACCCGAGTGGTCCGGCAAAAAGGCGGTGTGAGCCGGGGAACGCATCATTGTGCTGATAGCCGCAGCAAACGGGCGCATCCAGGCGTTCCGCAAGTGCGATCGTATCGTCTATTGCATCGGCCAAAACAACGCCAGCACCGTTGAGGATGACCGGGTGCTTGGCACTGCTGAGCAAGTCTGCGGCTTCCTGAATGGCTGTATCACCACCGGATGGGCGTTCAAAATCCACAATCGGCGGAAGGTCAATATCGATCACCTGCGTCCAGAAATCGCGCGGCATGTTGATCTGGGCCGGCGCGCTGGCACGTTTTGCCTGAAGGATGACACGGTTCAGAACTTCGGCAACGCGGGATGCGTCGCGGACCTCTTCTTGATAGGCGACCATGTCCTTGAACAGGGCCATCTGCTCAACTTCCTGAAAACCGCCCTGCCCCAAAGTCTTATTGGCGGCCTGCGGCGTAACAAGAAGCAAGGGCGTGTGATTCCAGTAGGCGGTTTTCACCGCTGTGACGAAGTTTGTGATCCCCGGACCGTTCTGGGCAATCATCATGCTGAGTTTGCCGGTCGCCCGGGTATAGCCGTCGGCCATCATCCCACCCGAGCCTTCGTGCGCGCAATCCCAGAACGTAATCCCCGCCTTTGGAAACAGGTCGGAGATTGGCATGAAAGCAGAGCCGATAATCCCGAAAGCATGCTCAATCCCATGCCGTTGCAGGACTTTTACGAAGGCTTCCTCTGTCGTCATTTTCATTTGAAACGCACTCCCTCACCCGCTCGCAATACAGGTACACGATTAACTTGACATGATTTCATGCCGCGCTGCGATGAGACGTCTTAGGGCCAGATTAATTCACTCGGTATATCCAGATACCAAGGCGATGACATCGCCCTACCGGATTACATCTGCGATCCGTTGAATCCCCTCCGGAATGCGCGCGGAGGGAATGGATGAATAAGCAAGACGATAAAACTGATGATTGTCGTCTTCGCGTCCGAAAAACGCCCTGCCCTGATCGATCACGACCCCACTCTTGCGAAGTTTGAGTGCCAACTCGCTGGTGTTGACGCCCTCAGGCGCGCGCATCCAGAAGCTTGATCCACCATGACTGCCACCGCTAGCAATTTGCAGGCCGTGGTCCCGAATTGCTTTATCCATGACGGAGCGTCTGCGCCGGTAAGCCTGCCCCATCCGGTTCACCATGGCATCATGATATCCAAGAGACAGAAAGTAGGCCGTGGTCCGCTGAATGTGACCAGGCGGATGCCTGAGCACCAACGCACGCAGCGACCGTGCTTCCTGGATCAAGGGTTTGGCAGCGACAATATATCCAAGGCGCAATCCCGGGAACAGAGACTTTGAAAACGAGCCGACGTAGATAACGCTCCCCGCCCGGTCGAGGGACTTGAGCGCAGGCGTCGGCGCTTTTTGGAATGCCATTTCGAATTCGTAGTCATCCTCTACGATCACAAAGCCTTCTTCCACGGAGCGGTTCAGCAAAGCGCGGCGGCGGTCGATCGGCATGGTTGTATTGGTTGGACATTGGTGGCTGGCCGTGGTGAAGACCACTTGGCAGTTGCCGGGAATGTCATCCGGAGGGAGACCATCTTCATCGACCCTCACTTCCGTAATTTGGCAACCTGTTTGATCGAGAATGTCGCGCAGTCCTGGATAACAAGGGTTTTCGATGGCCGCGACGCGATCCTTGTTCAACAAGACTTGCGCACAAAGCCACAGTGCATTCTGCGCGCCCATCGTCACCAGGATCTCATCTTGCTGTGCGGAAATCCCACGGCGCGGCAAAATGTTTCTCACGATGTATTCGATCAGTTTGGGGTCGTCCTGTTCATATGGATCGGCCGTCATGCTCTCAAAGTTCTTCCGGCCTAACGCCTCCAAAGCACACCGGCGCCAGTTGTCATGATCGAACAGGCGCGCATCCGGCTGGCCGTAAATGAAGGGGTACGGGTAATCACGCCAATCCGACGGACGCACCAGGCTGGAGCGGTAGGAATACCGGGAGCTAACCATTTCGTCCCAGGCCACCGCGTCCTGCCGGTCTCCCTCCGACTGATTGAGCATCGGTGGTGGTGGCGCGCTCTCAGAAACGAAGTAACCCGATCGCCCCCTCGATGTCAGGTAGTCATTGGCTACCAATTCTGCGTAGGCCAGGGTGACCGTAATTCTGCTGACCCCGAGCCACTCAGCCAGTTTCCGGCTGGACGGCATACGTTCACCGGGCAGGAACCGGCCCGACAACACGCCTTGGCTGACTAGGTGTTGGATCTGTTGCTGGAGGGTGCCTTCAAACTTGGGGTCCAAATGAAACTGTTCGGATTTGATCGCCACGTCTGGATCCATTGTAGATATCAACTGGACCGACAGACTGTCATCAAAGCGGCGATTGTCCAACACCTTCTTAGCAAAAAAGCATCGGTCCCTGCTTCAGTGAGTGCGATCCATGCCGCACACCGAAACAGGGCCCGAAGTAAATCTTGGTTTCCTGACGGGTTAACCGCCGAAATCGTCCAACATGATGTCTTCGCGATCAACACCAAGATCGAGCAGCATGTTGATGACGGACTGGTTCATGATGGGAGGACCACACATGTAGAACTCACAGTCCTCAGGCGCCGGGTGGTCTTTCAGGTACTCGTCGTAGAGCACATTGTGGATGAACCCGGTGTAGCCCTTCCAGTCGTCTTCCGGCAACGCGTCAGACAGGGCCACATGCCACTCAAAGTTCTCGTTCTCACGCTCCAGCATGTCGAAGTCTTCGACATAAAACATTTCACGCTTGGAGCGCGCGCCGTACCAAAAAGTGACCTTGCGATCAGTCTTGATCCGGCGCAGCTGATCGAAAATATGCGAGCGCATCGGCGCCATGCCGGCACCACCGCCCACGAAGACCATTTCCTTCTTGGTGTCGCGCGCAAAGAACTCACCAAACGGGCCTGAGATCGTGACTTCGTCGCCCGGCTTCAAGTTGAAGATGTACGAAGACATCTTGCCGGCTGGAATTCCCTGGGACCCGGGAGGTGGCGATGCAATCCGGACGTTGAGCATCACGATGCCCTTTTCTTCCGGATAGTTGGCCATGGAGTAGGCCCGCTCAACCGGCTCGGCAACTTTCGAGCTTACGTCCCAGATTTTGAAGCGGTCCCAATCTTCATGGTACTCTTCGCCGACATCGAACTCCTTGTAGGAAAGCTCATAAGGCGGGCATTCGATTTGGATATAACCACCGGCGCGGAAGTTAACGTCCTCGCCTTCTGGCAGTTCCAGGACCAGTTCCTTGATGAAGGTCGCCACGTTGTCGTTCGAGCGGACCTTGCAGCGCCATTTTTTGACGCCGAAGACCTCTTCAGGAACCTCGATTTCCATGTCCTGCTTGACGGCAACCTGACAGGACAAGCGGTCACCGCAAGCAGCTTCCCGCTTGGTGATGTGACCTTCTTCCGTTGGGAGGATTGAACCGCCGCCGGAAAAGATCTTCACCCGGCACTGGGCACAGGTACCACCGCCGCCGCACGCAGACGGAACAAAGAGTTTTTGTTCGGCAAGTGTTTGCAGCAACTTGCCACCCGCTGGCACCGAAATCGTCTTCTCGCCGTTGATGGAAATGTTGACATTGCCCATCGACACCAGCCTTGAGCGGGCGGCGAGAATGATCGTGACCAGCGCCAGAACGATCAGGGTAAAGAGAAGTATGCCTAGTCCAAATGTGGCCACAGGGCGCTCCCGTTACAGTTTGACGCCGCTGAAGGACATGAAGGCAAGCGCCATCAAGCCAGCGGTGATAAATGTGATGCCCAGGCCCTGCAGGCCGTCCGGGATATCGGAGTATTTCAGCTTCTCCCGCACACCAGCCATGGCCGTAATCGCCAAAGCCCAGCCAAATCCGGAAGACAAACCGTAGGTCACGGATTCGCCGAAATTGTAGTCCCGCTCCACCATGAAAAGGGATCCGCCGAGGATCGCACAGTTCACCGTGATCAACGGCAGGAAGACGCCGAGCGCGTTGTAGAGCGGCGGGAAGTATTTATCGAGCACCATCTCCAGGATCTGAACCAGAGCTGCAATCACGCCAATGTACGAAATGAGCCCAAGGAAGGTCAGATCTACATTGCTGAAACCGGCCCAGGCCAAGGCGCCGGGAGCCAGGAGATAGGTTAGGATCAGGTTGTTTGCCGGTACGGTGATCGCCTGAACGATCATGACCGAAATACCAAGGCCAATCGCAGTTGAGATCTTCTTCGAAACAGCGATGAAGGTGCACATTCCCAGGAAGAAGGACAGCGCCAGGTTCTCAACAAAGATGGCCTTTACGGCGAGTGAAAGCATATGTTCCATCAGTGCGCATCCACCGTTTGGATCTTGTACTCGCGCTCTTCAACCTGCTCTGGCTTCCAGGACCGGAACGCCCAGATGATAAGGCCGATAATGAAGAAAGCGGATGGCGGCAGCAGCAGCATGCCGTTCGGGACATACCAACCACCGTTGTTGACAGTCTCAAAGATCGTGATGCCGAACAGGCTGCCTGCACCGAACAACTCGCGAATAACACCAACCAGCATCAGGATCAGGCCATACCCGAGCCCATTGCCTGCACCGTCAATGAAGGAGGCAATCGGCGGGTTCTTCATGGCAAACGCTTCTGCACGGCCCATCACGATACAGTTGGTGATGATCAGGCCCACGAAGACCGAGAGAGTTTTCGAAATCTCGTAGAGATACGCCTTCAGCACCTGATCAACGAGAATCACGAGAGATGCAATAATGACCATCTGCACAATGATCCGGATAGCTCCTGGAATGTGATTGCGCAGCATCGAGATGAACATGGAGGAGAATGCCGTAACGAATATCACCGCTAGTGACATGACAAACGCCACCTGCAACGAAGATGTCACAGCAAGGGCTGAGCAGATCCCGAGAACCTGAAGGGTAATCGGGTTGTTATCGACCAGCGGATCGATAAGCATGCTTCTCTTGGTTTGCGCCATCAGATCTCTCCTGCTTTCAGATTTTCCAGGAAGGGTGCAAATCCGGCCTCGCCCATCCAGAACCGTACCAGGTTGTCGACACCAACCGTCGTCAGAGTTGCGCCCGCCAGCGCGTCGACATGATACTCTTCACCTTCTGGCGGAACGGTCTTGGCGACAGTGATCAGCAGATCTCCGCTGTCATCGGAAAGTTTCTTGCCATTCCACTGTGATTTCCAGCGCGGGTTATCAACCTCGGCCCCAAGACCCGGGGTCTCACCGTGGCTGTAGAACTGAAGACCAAAGATGTCGTTGCCGTTTTCTTCCAGGGCAATGAACCCGTACAGCGTAGACCAAAGCCCGTAGCCGTGGATCGGCAGAATGACCTTGTCGAGACTGCCATCGTCATTCCGCAGCAGATAAACAGTGACGTATTTCGACTGCCGTCCAATGGAAGCCGGGTCGTCCGTCAAAGCAATTGAGGTCTCAGGATCATCTGCTGCAGCGCGATCATCGAAGGTTGCCGGATCGAACTTGTCGGTGAATTTTCCGGTCGCAATCTCAAGAACCTGCGGCTCAAACACCTCAAATGCCTCAGCGACATTCGAGCCGGGTTCGTAAAGGCCGGCAACCTGAAGGATGTTGATCTGCTTATCCTTCAGTTTATTGACTTCCTGCAGAGGGCGCAGAGAGACAGCCGCCGCAGACACCACCATGGACGCCACCAGACAGATCGACACGGCCACGAAGATGGTCTTCGGGACAGAATCCACCGGCAAATCAAGGAACCGGCGGATGAAGCCTTTGTTTTCTTTATCTTCAGGCATGTCGCTTCGCCCTGCGCTTGATGTTTGCCTGCACTACGAAATAGTCGATCAGCGGTGCAAAAACGTTACCGAACAAAATCGCCAGCATCATTCCTTCCGGGAAGGCTGGATTGATAACGCGGATCATCACAACCATCACGCCGATCAAGGCACCATAGATGTAGCGGCCAAGATTGGTATGCGACGCTGAAACCGGCTCTGTGACCATGAAGGCCAAACCAAACGCGTAGCCGCCAATCACCAGATGCCAATACCAAGGCATTGCAAACATCGGGTTGGTGTCGGAGCCAATCAGATTGAGCAGCGTCGAGAATGCGATCATACCAACCAGGCAGCCGACCACCAAACGCCAGTTGGCGATCTTTGTGATCAAAAGGAAGGCAAGTCCGATGAAGCACGCCAGTGCCGAGACCTCACCGATGCTGCCCTGTATCGTGCCGAGGAACGCATCCATCCAGCTCACCCCGTGAGCTGCCAACTGCTGGTAACCGTCCGATGCACCAACCGACAAAGCGGTCGCACCCGAGAACCCATCAACCGGTGTCCAGATGGTGTCGCCGGACATTTGCGCCGGGTACGCAAAGTACAAGAATGCGCGGCCTGTCAGCGCCGGGTTCAGAAAGTTCTTGCCGGTTCCACCGAACACCTCTTTGCCGATCACAACACCAAAGGCGATGCCCAGTGCCACCTGCCACAGCGGTGCAGATGGCGGCAGGATCAGCGCATAAAGCATGGAAGTTACGAGGAACCCCTCGTTCACTTCGTGACCGCGTACCGTTGCAAAGATCACTTCGCAAATGCCGCCAACGACCAGCGTCGTAATGTAGATCGGGAGGAAATAGAGCGCCCCGTGCAGGATATTGGCAAGCGGGTTGGCAGGGTTGAACCCGATCCCCAGCGCTTCAATGATCCATGCGCGCCAGCCGGATGCTCCATATGTGGCAATTGCGGAATTGACCTGGAAGCCGACGTTGTAAAGACCCACGAGAATACAAGGGATCGTCGCGATAACCACGTAGGTCATGATCCGCTTCATATCGATGTAAGAGCGCGCGTGCGGCGCGGCTGTCGTTACGGTCTTTGGGGTGTAGAGAAAGCTCTCCACCATTTCATAAATGGGGAAGAATTTCTCGTATTTGCCGCCCTTGACGAAATTTGGCTCGATGCGGTCGAAGAAGTTGCGCAGACCCAAGGCCTAGCCCTCCTTTTCGATTTTGGTGAGGCAATCGCGAAGCGCCATGCCATATTCATACTTGGCTGGACAAGCAAAGCCCACCAGACCCAAATCTTCTTCATCCAGTTCCAGCGCCCCAAGGGCCTGTGCCTGATCTGTATCCATAACAAGCAGGGAACGCAAAAGCTGGGTGGGTAGAAAATCCTGCGGCATCAATTCCTCAAAGGTGCCAATCGGCACCATTGCGCGGCGTCCACCGTTCAAATTGGACGTCAACGCGTAGAGTTTCTTTGAGAAAGCCGAGCCCAAGACAGGTTGGAGTGCAAACTTGGACGGCATTGGCCGAATCCAGCCCATCGGGATCTGTTTGTGATCTTCTTCAATCAGGGTCATCTGCCGTGCATAGCGTCCAAGATAGGCGCTTACGCCCTCTCCCAATCGGCCGCTCAACACTGACCCGGAGATCATTCGAACCGGAACATCGCCAGATATTTCACCGTTACTCAATTCGATCATTGAAGCACCGGAAACAGTGCGGATCAAACGCGGCTTGGTGCACAACGGTCCCGACAGGGCAATGATTCTTGAGGAGTCCAGTTTACCGGTTTCCAGAAGACGTCCGATCGCGATGACGTCCTGGTATCCAATAGTCCAGACCGTCTTTTCTGCGCTTGGCGTGTCCAAGAAGTGAATATGCGTTCCTGCAAGTCCCGCCGGATGCGGGCCGGAAAACCCTGCAACTTCGATCCCAGGCATCGTGAGGCCGGGAACGTTAGCTCCGGTTTCACAGCACAAATAGGTCTTGCCGGAACTTAACGTTGCAACAGCGGCAAGGCCTTTTTCAAACGCTTCAGCCTGGTCCGCGATCACGATCGTCGGATCGGCGGTCAATGGCTCCGTGTCCATGGCTGTCACGAAAATGGCAGCAGGACGCGAGTCCGGGTCAGGAACTTTCGAATAGGGACGCGTGCGGAATGATGTCCAAAGCCCGGAAGCACACAGACGTTCCGTCAGACCTTCCGGCGTTGCGGCATCACCAACGTCTGAGAAGTCAACCGGATCAGCAGCTGACGCATCAACTTCGATTTCGACGCTGATGAGAACACGACGCGCACCTCGGTTAACTGCCTTCACCCGGCCAGAAACCGGAGCCGTGACCATAACGTCAGGCGTGTCCTTGTGGAAGAAAACAGGCGCACCCGCCCCGACCGCGTCACCTTCTTGAACGAGCAGACGAGGCTTCAATCCGATATAGTCTGCCGCAATTACTGCAGCGTTCTGGATCTTGTCCTTTGCGTCAATTTCTTGAACCGGCGCTCCCGTGATGGGTAGATCAAGACCTTTTTTCAGCTTAAAACTTTGCACGCATCCGGCCTCCAGAATTCGTTAGGGCGCCATATGCTATGTTTTCACGAGTTGAAAAAGCATTTTTTTGCCCTACTCGTCCATTTTTTTGTTGAATCGGTCCTGAAAACCAATGAAAAGCGCCGCAGAACGCGCGACACTTTTCGCACATGATCAATCGGAGATGCATACCGTGCCAAACAATATCGTATTTTCCCGGCGCAGCTTCATCCTGATGTCGCTGACCTTGGCGGCCTGTAAAGGTGGATCGGATATCGTTGAACTTTCCGGCTCCACGATGGGAACCAGCTACACAGTAACCGGGGTTGATCATAATCGGAATGTTGACCAGGCAGCGCTTAAGAAAGCGTTGGAGACAAGCTTGGCTCAGGTCAACGCTCAAATGTCCAACTGGGACGCATCCTCGGAAGTTTCACGCTTCAATGCGCTTCGCTCCACCGCGCCGGTCACAGTCTCCGAAGGATTTGCGGAAGTTGTCCGCGCTTCTCGTGAGATCAACGCTGCCAGTGCCGGCCAGTTCGACATCACACTTGGCCCGGTAATCGAAGCCTGGGGCTTTGGTTCCAAAGGCGGAGGCCGCCCCGCAACAGCTGAAGCAAACGCTTTGGCAGCCGCGCGCAAAGTTTCCGGCCAAACAGCTGGCCTCAAGGTTGACGGAACGCAAATCAGCAAAAGCCATCCGGAAGCCGAACTCTACCTTCCATCCATCGGCAAGGGGTATGGTGTCGACCAGATGGCCAAAGTCGTTGCCTCCTTTGGGATCAGCGATTTCATGGTCGAGATCGGCGGCGACCTCTATGTTTCCGGGCGCAACGCTGACAGCATGGATTGGCAAATCGGCATCGAAACGCCGACCGCTTACACCCGTTCCGCATACCAGGTAGCCAGCGTCACCAACATGGGCATGGCGACATCCGGCGACTACAGAAACTATTTTGAACGCGACGGCGAGCGGTTCTCCCACATCATTGATGCGCACACCGGAGCACCGATCACCCACAAGACGGCATCCGCAACGGTACTTGCTGAAAACACCATGCTGGCGGACGCCTGGTCGACTGCCATGCTGGTGCTCGGAACCAAGCGTGGTTTGGAAATCGCGAATCAACGTGATATTGCTGTTCTGTTCATTGATCGCAGCACCGATGCGGAAAACGGCTTCGCTTCAGTCGCCAGCGACAAGTTCAAGCAACTTCAGGCCTGATAACCGAATCAAAGGGTATCCATCGTGGAAACGTTTGTTCTGGCTTTCGCGCTGCTCTTGACCGTCATCCTTGGTATGGCGATCGGCGTGATTTTTTCTGGCAGAACAATCAAGGGAAGCTGCGGTGGATTGAACGCAATTTCCGGCGCAGACCATTGCATGGTTTGCAAAAAGGAAATCGACCCGGATAGCCCGCTCCGCGACCGCCTGCAGTGCCCACGCGCGCGCCAGCAACTTGCTGAAATGGAAGGCTAACCCCCAGATTCGACCGGTGCCCTTGATCTATTGCACCGGCACAAAGGCGACCAACGCCAAACATCCGCCGGCGGCGAGGCCGTAGGCCCACAACTGCCAGCTCGGTCCTTCCTTCACCCAAACCCGCCGATATCGGTACCCGGAAAAGCACGCGATGACGAAGATGATCGTCGCGACCAACGGCGTAAGCGTGAAGTCAGCCAATTTCTAGAGTTCCTTAAACCGCTGAGTTTCGGGTAAGCTGTTCGTCCATGTCATACTTGGACATAGCAACAGGGAGCGATATTCATGCCGAGCTCTTATCAGGCCCCGAGCCGAAAAGACAAGATTCAAGAAAAGACACACAGCCAGACCCCTGTAACCAATGCGTCGGCAGAAACCGCGACCGTCGGCAAGATTTTGGAGTCCAAAGGCAAGGACGTATTTTCCCTGAGGCCCCAAAACACACTTCATGAAGCTGTTGTGCAGCTGAAAGAAAAGCGGATTGGTGCCTTGATCGTCAAAGATGCTGCCGGAAAGCTCCAAGGCATCTTGTCTGAACGGGATATTGTGCGGCGTCTTGCAGAAACACCCGGTCAAACACTTTCGCAAAAAGTGGAAGACATCATGACCCGGGACGTAAAAACCTGCTCCCCGGAAGACCGATTGATTTCAGTTCTTCAAACCATGACCAAAGGCAAATTCCGGCACATGCCGGTGGTCAACGGCGATATTGTGGTCGGGATCGTGACGATCGGCGATGTGGTCAATTACCGGCTGCAGGAGCTCGAGTACGAATCGCTTCAGCTCAAGCAGCTGATCGTCGGCTAACGCTCTTCAAAGGAAGCCTCGCAGAGACCCAAAGTCCCGCGAGGCTTGTTTGCCAAATGTCCAAGCTCTCAGATCCCAGAGAGCTGCCGCATTGTATTAAGCCGGCATTTTGGTTTTACGCAGGTAAGGAAGAACGGCGTCAAATGTGCCGAACTTTGCCTTCGCATCTTCATCACTCACGCTTGGCGGAATAATCACATCCTGACCAACCTCCCAGTTGGCGGGCGTTGCGACACCTTTCGCAGACGTTTGCAGCGCGTCGAGCGCGCGCAGAACTTCGGCAAAGTTCCGGCCAACAGTCATCGGGTACGTCATTGATAGCTTCAACTGCTTGTCCGGACCAATGATGAACACGGAACGCACAGTTGCGCTGTCGGCCGGTGTCCGGCCATCCGGCAGGTAAGCTTCAGCCGGCAGCATATCGAACGCTTTTGAGACTGCCAGACCTTCATCTGCAATAATAGGGAAGCCGGCTGCCGCGCCGCCCACTTTCTCAATGTCGGTCTTCCATTTCTTGTGATCTTCCGCACTGTCCACGGAAACGCCAATGACTTTCGTACCGCGCTTTTCCCACTCAGCCGCCAGCTGCGCTACAGCGCCAAATTCCGTGGTGCAGACCGGTGTAAAGTCTTTCGGGTGGCTGAAAAGGATAGCCCAACTGTCACCAATCCAGTCGTGAAACGTGATTTGCCCCTGATCCGTTTCAGCGGTGAAATTCGGAACAACATCATTGATACGAAGTGACATGACAAAGGTGTCCTTTCAGCAGAAAACTAAAACATAGCCATCAGCGAGACGGGGCTGAGGCCGCTTTGTGTTACGCCTATGTAAGCGGGAAGACAAACAGAACAATGCGATGGCTTCAAGCTTTCGGCAAAAACTGAAGCAGCGACTTTTTCGCACCCTCTATATGAGCCTTGGTCAACTCGGCCGCCGTGTCAGCCTCACCGCTCTCACAAGCATCAAGAATGGCGAAATGCTCCCGGCCGGCTCGCTCCATCCCATTGCTCATGACAAGTTGAGCCCGGATCTGGCGCTCAACCCGATCGATCGCATTCCCGGCAATTTCCAGGAAGTAACTGAGATTGCTCGCGCTGTAGAGCGTCTCATGAAAGTCCCGGTTGAGGTTGCCCCATTCCATCGGGTCTTTGGACTGTGAAAATGCGGAACACTTCGCGCGCGCTTGGTCAAGCACTTCTTTTGACATCCTCGGCACAGCGTTCTTGATGATCTCGGGTTCTACAAGTGCTCGAAGGTTGAAAATTTCTTCGACCTCCTCCGGCGACAGACCGGCGACCACCGCGCCTTTGTAACGCTGCGTTTTCACCAGGCCCTGTTCCTCAAGCCGTGAAATCGCTTCGCGGACAGGGATCCGGCTCGTGTTGAAAAGGCGCGCGATTTCGTCCTGGCGAAGGGGTTCACCCTCCTCCAGCTGACCTTCGATAATGGCGTTCCGCAAAGCATCAAAGACAATCGACGAGGCCGATGCTGTGGCGGAAATATCCATTGATTTCAGTTTCATACCAACGCCTCTCCATTCCCTGCCTTTTTTAATCGAACGCCCCGGCCCGGTACAGCAGGAACTTTTTTGAATATTTTATATTGAATATTGGATCCAATTTGGATTATCAATTTGGCGCTGACCAAAAATCTTCGAAAAGAAGAGGGGAAAATCATGTTCAGGAATATCACGGCCGCCGCGCTGTTCTCACTCGCAGCTGCGCTTCCAACCCAGGCAGATACGCTCGATGATGTCGTCGATCGCGGGGAACTGCGCTGCGGCGTTGTGCTCGACTTTCCGCCAATCGGATATCGGGACGCCAACAACGAACCGGCGGGTTTTGACGTCGACTACTGCAAGGACCTCGCTGCCGCGCTTGAGGTCGAGGCAACCATTTATCCGGTCACCTGGGCCGAGCGCCTGCCGGTCATCGTAACGGGCAGGGCCGATGTTGTCTTTGGCGCAACATCCGACAGTCTGGCGCGCGCACGCACCGTCGGCTTCACAATTCCTTACGCGATCTACTACGCGCAAGGTGTTGTCAACGCTGACAGCGGTATCGAATCTTTTGAAGACATCCGCGGCAAGCGTGTTGCGGGAGCGATTGGCACTGTCCCGGAACAAGAGTGGCTGAAACTCGCCGAGGAATGGGGTGAAGAGCACCTCTACCAAGGCTATCAGTCCGAAAACGAAGTCTTCCTCGCCGTCGCACAGGGCAAGGCCGATATCGGCATCACAACAAATACGGCCGTAAAGCCAATCACCGAACAATATGACACCGTTCTTGCGGGGCCGCGCATGCCCTGGACCACAGACTACACATCGGTTGTCGGCAAGCGCGAAGACGTGACCTGGCTGAACTTCCTCAACCTCTTCGTCACGCACCAAGTCCGCTCCGGCCGTTATAAGGAGCTCTGGGACAAATATGTCGGTGGTGAAGCGCCTGAACTGCGCATCCCGGGCGTCATGTACTGACGTCCTGCAGGGCATACCGCCTCTCCCACCGCGGCATGCCCTGCAACCTTGTTCCCGAAAACATTCGCGGCCATTGACCCGATGGCTTCGCAAAACCTCAATCCGCAGCCATCCAACCCGCATTGCGCTGGATCTGCCGGAGCATCCTGAGAATGTTTGACTACAATTTCCATTGGCGGCCGGTGATGAAAAGCCTGCCCGATCTTCTGGAAGCGGGCCTGCTCACGCTGCAAGTCGCGACGCTTTCGATGATCATCGGCATCATCATCGGTCTCGCTTTGGCGCTCATTCGCCTGCAATTGCGTGGACCGCTACACTGGCTCGCATCGGCGTGGATCGAGTTGGCCCGTAACACCCCTGCCCTGTTCCAACTGTTCTTTTTCGGGTTCGGGCTTGGCGCGTTCGGTTTGCACCTGTCGCCGTTCACCATCGTTCTCGCCGGTCTCAGCTTCAACTGTGCCGGGTATCTTGCAGAGAATTTTCGCGGCGGGTTTCAGTCGGTCCCAGACACGCAACTGCGCGCGGCGCGCAGTCTCGGCATGTCCGCTTGGCAGACCTACACCCGGATCATCATCCCGCAAGTGTTCCGCATCGTGTACCACCCGCTCACCAACCAGCTGGTCTGGGCTGTGTTGATGTCTTCGCTCGGCATGCTTGTCGGTTTTCGTGAGCTAAGCGGCGAAACCCAATTCTTCGCCAGCCGGACCTTCCGGATCTTCGAATATTTCGCCGTGACCGCGATCATCTACTACGTGATCGTCAAGGTCATCCTCGGGGCATCCCGGCTGCTTGCATGGCGTTTGTTCCGGTACTGAGGAGGCTGATATGCAACAATCCATAAGTTTCTTTAGCGGTTTTGGTATCAACGACCTGTGGTTCTTGGGCGAAGCAGCCCTCCGGACCCTCTGGATTTCCGCAGTCTCGATATCCGCCGGCTCGGTTCTTGGAATTCTCTTCGGCTGGATCCTCTATGAGGCGAAATTCCTCGGCGCTGTCACCCTGGCCCCTGTCCTGGATATTTTCCGCTCCGTTCCACTGATCATCCAGCTGGTTCTCTTCTACAATTTCGCTCCGATCATCGGACTGGATTTTGGTCCGTTCGGCTCCGGCGTTGTCGTGTTGACGATCTACACGGCGTCGCTTGTTGCGAACGTTGCCCGCGGCGGCATCGAGGCCGTCGGAAAACCGATGCGCCGGGCGGCCCGTTCACTCGGCCTGAGCTACTGGCAGGACATGAGCCATGTGGTTCTCCCGATCGGTGGCCGTGCCGTCTTCCCCTCGTGGGTTGGTGTTGCCCTCGGCGTGATGAAGGACAGCGCGCTGGTCTCTGTCCTTGGCTATGTCGAACTCCTAAAAGCCAGCCAGATCCTCATCACAAGGACACAGGAACCCTTCCTGATCCTCGCTATCGCTGGCGCGTTCTATTTCGCGCTGTCCTATCCGATCTCGCGCTATGCCGCACAACTGGAAAAAAGGTGGGCCCAATGATCGAGATTCGCGGTCTTGAGAAATACTTCGGCGCGCTTCAGGTCCTCAAAGGCATCGACCTTGACGTTGCAAAGGGCGAAGTTCTGTCTGTCATTGGAGCATCAGGCTCCGGCAAATCGACGTTGCTCTACTGCATCAATGGCCTGGAACCGATCCAAAAAGGATCTGTTGTTGTCGACGGAACCGACGTCCATGACAAAGCGACCGACATCAACAAACTGCGCCAGAAACTCGGCATGGTGTTTCAGCAATGGAACAGCTTCCCGCATCTAACAGCGCTGGAAAATGTCGCTCTGTCGCCTCGAATTGTAAAAGGCAAGTCACGGTCGGATGCCCAAGAAATTGCCGAACAGCAGCTCAAACATGTTGGATTGGCAGACAAGCTCAATGTCTATCCGAATGCATTGTCGGGCGGGCAGCAGCAGCGGCTAGCCATCGCACGCGCCCTTGCGATGGAACCAACCTACATGTTGTTCGACGAGGCCACATCCGCACTCGATCCGGAACTGGTTGGCGAAGTTCTCGATACCATGCGCCTGCTTGCCGAAGAAGGCATGACGATGATCTGCGTGACCCACGAAATGGGCTTCGCGCGCGATGTCTCCGATCGGGTCGCCTATTTTCATCACGGCGTCATGGAAGAGATCGGACCTCCAGGTCAGGTCTTTGGCGACCCGCAGTCCGAGCACACGCGCAAGTTCCTGTCCAACGTCCGCTAACAGCACTGTTTCAAAATTCTGCCCCAACGGTTTACGCTCAGAATTTCCGGCGGCCGTCCGGCTCGACTCCAAAGGAGAAGGCAATGTCCTCAAACATCTTTTCAGGCACCATTCCCGCACTGATGACCCCTTGCAACGCAGACCGGACACCGGACTTCGATGCCTTGGTCAAGAAGGGCCAAGAACTCATTTCCAAGGGTATGTCAGCAGTCGTTTACTGCGGCTCCATGGGCGACTGGCCGCTTTTGACTGACGCAGAACGGATGGAAGGCGTTGAGCGCCTGGTCAAGGCCGGCGTGCCGACCATCGTCGGAACAGGTGCGGTTAACACAAAGTCAGCCGTGTCCCATGCCGCCCACGCGGCAAAGGTCGGGGCCCATGGCTTGATGGTGATCCCACGGGTCCTCTCTCGCGGCATTTCTCCGATTGCCCAGCGCAATCACTTCAGCGCAATTCTGTCTGCGGCGCCAAACCTTCCGGCCGTCATTTACAACAGTCCCTATTATGGTTTTGCGACCCGCGCCGACTTGTTCTTTGACTTGCGCAAGGAGTTCCCGAGCCTGATCGGCTTCAAGGAGTTCGGCGGTCACGATGACCTGCGCTATGCGGCGGAAAACATGACGTCCCAGGACGCCGATGTCACCTTGATGGTGGGGGTCGACACCGCCGTCTACCACGGCTTCGTCAATTGCGGCGCAACCGGTGCCATAACCGGCATTGGCAACGCCCTGCCAGACGCCGTTCTGCATCTTGTAGCTCTCTGCAAAAAAGCAGCGCAAGGAAACGCCGAAGCACGGACCCGAGCGAAAGAACTGGAAGAAGCCCTTGGCGTATTGTCGAGCTTCGATGAAGGCCCGGATCTTGTTCTCTATTACAAGCACCTGATGGTGCTGAATGGCGAAGACGAATACCGGCTGCATTTCAATGAAACAGACGCCTTGACGGATGCCCAGCGCGGTTACATCGAGGCGCAATATCAGCTTTTCAAGACCTGGTATGCCGACTGGTGCGGCCAAGGCGGGGTGCTGGCGGAATGCGCGTAATCGACAGCCACACTGCAGGCGAACCAACCCGGCTGGTGGTCGAGGGAGGTCCGGATCTTGGGTCCGGCTCCCTGATCGATAAGGCTGCTCGGCTGGAAGCTGAGCATTTGGATTTCTGCGCCTCCGTGGTCCTAGAGCCGCGCGGCCATGACGCGATCATCGGAGCTTTGCTGCAGCCCCCGAGCCAATCGGATTGTGCCGCAGCCGTGATCTATTTCAACAATCTGCAAAACCTTGGCATGTGCGGTCACGCGACCATCGGCCTCGCGGTGACGCTCGCGCACATGGGCCGGATTGACCCCGGCCGGCACAAGTTTGAGACGCCAGTTGGCATCGTTGAAGTGGATCTCCAGGACGCCAACACTGTGTCCGTGGTGAACGTGGAAAGCTATCGCCTTCACAAGGGCATTTCTGTGGAAGTGCCCGGCCATGGCAAAATCACTGGAGATGTGGCCTGGGGCGGGAACTGGTTCTTCCTGGTCAAAGACAGCCCGATCGAGCTCACGCTGGAGAATGTTCCGGCCCTGACAGCCTACACAAAGAGCATCCGGCAAGCGCTGGAAAATGCGGGTGTGACCGGGACAGGCGGGGCCTGGATCGATCACATCGAACTCTTCGGACCACCGAAAGATCCAGCCGCACAGAGCAGAAATTTCGTGCTGTGCCCTGGCGGTGCTTATGACCGCTCCCCCTGCGGCACAGGGTGTTCTGCCAAACTTGCCTGTCTTGCAGAAGATGGTGTGCTTGCACCTGGAGAAGACTGGATCCAGGAGAGTGTCATCGGCAGCACTTACAGGATCAGCTACCAGCCGGGCACCACCAAAGGCGTCATTCCAACGATCACCGGACAGGCTTTTGTCACCTCCGACGCGCATCTGATTTTCAATCCCGCCGACCCCTATCGATTGGGGATCCGGCCCTAAAACTGGATATCATCATGGATTACAAGAACTTTATCGGCGGAGCATGGCTTGCGACAGCCGAGAGCACTCCCAATGTGAACCCGTCGGACACGACCGACATACTTGGCCATGCAGCCAAGGGGACTGTGGCGGATCTCGACAAGGCCATCGACGCTGCGCATGCAGCGGCTCCAGAGTGGGCTGCTTCCACGCCACAGCAACGCTTCGACGTGCTCGATTTTATCGGAACGGAAGTTCTGGCGCGCAAGGAAGAGCTCGGCACGTTGCTTTCCAGAGAGGAAGGCAAGACACTGCCAGAGGGTATTGGTGAAGCCGCGCGTGCGGGCCAGATCTTCAAGTTTTTTGCCGGCGAAGCGCTCCGCCAAACCGGTGACCGGCTCGATTCTGTCCGGCCTGGTGTGGAGATCGACATCACACGCTCACCGGTCGGCGTCATCGGATTGATCACCCCATGGAACTTTCCGATCGCCATTCCGGCTTGGAAGCTCGCACCGGCAATCTGTTATGGAAACACCGTCATCTTGAAACCAGCGGAACTGGTACCGGGATGCGCCCATGCGCTGGTCGAGATCATCTCCCGATCTGGGTTGCCAGCTGGTGTCGTCAATCTGGTGATGGGTCGGGGGTCGGAGCTTGGCCCGCGCATGATCGACAGCGACGAGGTGAATGCGATTTCCTTCACCGGCTCGGTGCCGACGGGCCGCGGGATCGCTGCGGCCTGCGGAGAAAATCTGAAAAAGGTCCAGCTGGAAATGGGCGGCAAGAACCCAATGGTGGTTCTGGACGATGCCGATCTGGACCTCGCCGTCGATGCCTGCTTGAATGGTGCTTTCTTCTCCACTGGTCAGCGCTGCACCGCCAGCTCCCGGTTGATCGTCACGGAGAAGATCCACGACCAGTTTGTAGCAACGCTCTACGATCGGATGATGGCGCTCAAGGTCGGTCATGCCCTTGAAGCTGGCATAAAGATGGGCCCCGTGGTCGATCAACGTCAGCTCGAGCAGAACCTTTCCTATGTCGACATCGCAGGCAAAGAAGGCGGCAAGGTTCTAGGCGGCCAACAACTGGAGCTCGCCACAAGTGGTTTCTTTATGGCTCCGGCTTTGGTCACGGAGACCACCAACGCCATGCGGATCAACCGCGAGGAAGTGTTTGGACCTGTCGCGTCTGTCATTAGGGTCAAGGACTATGACGAAGCCTTGGCCACTGCCAACGACACGGATTTCGGACTCAGCGCAGGCATCTGCACAACGTCGCTGAAACACGCCCAGCATTTCAAGAAAAATGCCCAGGCCGGAATGGTCATGGTCAACCTGCCAACCGCTGGCGTCGATTATCACGTTCCATTCGGCGGCACGAAGGGCTCCAGCTTTGGCTCCCGCGAGCAGGGTCGCTACGCGGCAGAGTTCTACACGACGGTCAAGACAGTCTACACCCTACCGTAAGCCATTCCCTGTCCCGCCAAGGACCTACCTGGCGGGGCAGCTTCTCAAGATTTTATCGGATCCCAACGTGCAAGATGTGATTGTCATCGGAGCCGGCGTCATCGGCATCTCTGCAGCCCTGGCGCTTCAGGCAGACGGCCGCAAAGTGACTGTCCTCGACCGGCAAGACAGCAGTCCAAGAGCCTCGGACATGAACGCCGGTGCTTTTGCCTTTGCGGACATCATGCCGCTTGCCGCGCCCGGCATCATGCGCAAAGCGCCCAAGTGGCTGTTGGATCCCTTAGGGCCCTTGTCTGTCCCTCCGGCCTATGCGTTCAAGATCCTTCCATGGCTGGTCCGCTTCTGGCGGGCCAGCATGCCCGACAGGTATCAGAAAAGCCTCGCGGCACAGGCCAGTTTGATGGAGCTGTCGCATGATGCTCTGGAAAGGCTGATCAGTGACACTTCAGCTGAAGAGCTGATCCGCAGAGACGGCCAGTTGCAGCTTTACGAGAGCGAACGGGAGTACCAGGCGAGCCTGCCCGGTTGGGAGTTGCGCCGGAAACATGGTGTCAATTTCAAGCTTCTAAAGTCCGCGGAAGAGATCGCGGACATTCAGCCCGGCATCGATAATCGCTTTTCTTTCGCAGGCTTCACGCCGGATTGGATCAACACCTGTGATCCAGCGGCTTGGCTTTCCCATTTAACGAACGTCTTCCGGACGCGCGGCGGAGACATAATCAAAGCCAACGCAACGCAGCTCAGGTCAACGGGTGACGGGGTTGAGATCCATGCGGCAAACGGGATCCACTGCGCGTCTCAGGTCATTGTTGCGGCCGGTGCCTGGTCGCACCACTTGGCCAAAACGCTCGGCGACACAATCCCGCTGGAAACCGAGCGCGGTTACAACACAACACTTCCGGCAACTGACTTCGATTTGAAGACGCACCTGACTTTCCCGGGCCACGGTTTTGTCGTCACCCGCATTAACGATGGCATACGGGTCGGCGGGGCAGTTGAATTGGGCGGCCTGAAGCTACCCCCCAACTACAAGCGCGCCGAGATCCTGCTTGAGAAGGCAAGATCCTTTTTGCCCGGCCTTGATAGGACAACTGGAAAACAATGGATGGGGTTCCGCCCCTCCCTGCCGGACAGCCTCCCTGTAATCGGGCCCTCATCCAAAGACGAACGGGTCATCTTCGCCTTCGGGCACGGCCATCTTGGACTGACACAGTCCGCTGGCACCGCCGAATTGGTCCGTGCGCTTGCAAACAAAACACAGCCGACAATCTATCTTGCCGCGTATTCACCCGGCCGCTTCTGAAAACCGTCATTGGAGGAACACCATGAAAATCACCGCGATCAATGTTTACCAGGTGGATCTTCCCCTAAAGGAGGGCCGGTACAGCTGGTCGAATGGCAATTTCATCGATGTCTTTGACAGCACCGTTGTTGAACTTTTGACCGATGATGGCCTCACAGGCTATGCGGAGTGCTGTCCGCTCGGATCAGCCTATCTGCCAAGCTACGCCCTTGGCGTGCGCTCCGGCATCCAGGAACTGGCGCCGCATCTGATCGGCCTGGATCCACTCAATATCGGCGAAGTCAACCGCGTTATGGACGCCGCCTTGCGCGGTCATCCTTACGCAAAGGCACCAATCGACATTGCCTGCTGGGATCTCCTGGGCAAGGCAACCGGCCAACCGGTCTATACGCTGCTGGGTGGCGCAGCGCAGGACGATGTTGTGCTCTACCGGGCGATCAGCCAGGAAGCGCCCGAAACCATGGCCGCCAAGATCGAAGGCTATGCGGCAGAAGGCTACACCAAGTTTCAGCTGAAAGTTGGCGGCGACGCCAATGACGATATCGAGCGCATCCGGGCCACACGAACGGTCTTGAAACCCTCAGACATTCTGGTTGCCGACGCCAACACAGGCTGGACCCGGCATGAAGCTGCACGAGTTGTTGGCGCGGTCTCTGGGCTGGATGTCTATATCGAGCAACCCTGCCTGACGTACGAAGAGAGCGTGTCCATCAGGCGCCGCACCGCCCTGCCCTTCATTCTGGATGAAGTCATCGACGGGCCGAACATGCTGGTGCGCGGACTTGCCGAAGATGCCATGGATTGCATCAACCTGAAGATTTCCAAGGTCGGCGGCCTGACGAAGGCCAAGCTGATGCGGGATTTGTGCGTTGTGCATGGCATCCCGATGACCATTGAAGACACATGGGGCGGCGACATCACCACGGCCACGATTGCCCATCTGGCCCGGTCGACACCCTCTGAGTTCACGTTCTCCGCGACCGACTTCAACAGCTATGGCACAGTCGATATCGCTGAGGGGGCACCAAAACGCGAGAACGGCCGGATGACCGCTTCAAACCGGCCAGGCCTCGGCATCACACCGATCTTCGACGCGCTTGGCGATCCCGTCGCCTCCTATTCGTGAGGTATCCATATGCGCAGCTTGAAAACCGTGCACGTGATTTCCTGCCATGCCGAGGGTGAAGTCGGAGATGTGATTGTTGGCGGTGTCGCGCCACCGCCCGGAGAGACCCTCTGGGATCAGCGCAGCTTCATCGCGCAGGATCAAACCCTTCGAAACTTCGTCTTGAACGAGCCGCGAGGCGGTGTCTTCCGGCATGTCAATCTTCTGGTGCCCCCGAAACATCCGGATGCCGATGCAGCTTTCATCATCATGGAGCCGGAAGATACGCCCCCCATGTCCGGCTCCAATTCGATCTGCGTCTCGACGGTCCTTTTGGACACCGGCATCATCGAAATGAAAGAGCCGGTCACCGAGCTCACTCTGGAAGCACCGGGCGGGCTGGTGCGCGTGCAGGCCGACTGCCGAAATGGCAAGGCTGAGCGTATCCATGTCCGGAATGTTGCCAGCTTTGCCGACAAGCTGTCCGTTCCACTGGAAGTCGAGGGACTTGGCACGTTGACGGTTGATACGGCCTTTGGCGGCGACAGTTTCGTGGTTGTCGATGCTGCCGCGCTTGGTTTTGAGATCACAGAGAAAGAAGCCAAGGACATCGCAAGTCTTGGCGTTCGCATTACCAATGCAGCAAATGAACAGCTTGGGTTCAAGCACCCCGAAATGCCGGACTGGTCTCATATCTCCTTTTGCGCGTTTGCAGGAACCCTGTCGGAAACCCCAACAGGCCTTACGGCTCGGTCCGCAGTAGCCATACAACCGGGCAAAGTCGACCGTTCCCCAACCGGAACAGCCGTATCCGCGCGGATGGCCCTGCTCCATTCCCGCGGTCAAATGAAAGCCGGGCAGATCTTTGAAGCGACATCCATCATCGGATCGACATTCACCGGCAAAATTGGTGGAGAAACATCGGTTGGCGGAAAGACTGCCATTCTCCCCGAGATCAGCGGCAGGGGCTGGATCACCGGGATCCACCAGCACATGCTGGATCGGGATGATCCCTGGCCCACCGGTTATCGGCTCAGCGACACCTGGGGGGCTTAAGCGCCAGAGAAATCATTCGCGGAGAGCGGTCTTTAGATTACGTTGTGACCAAGACAGCCCTGACGAACGCTAGTGAGTTCGCCGGAGCTGCTTTCTTCCTTAACAATCAGGCAAGCTCCAGAACGCGTTCAAACTTAGGAATGACCGCCGAACGGCGCCCGGATTTCTGAGCTTGGCCAGCAACATAGACCTCCTCAACGGCGCGATCATCGCCAAGCATCTGCAGGATAAACAGTTCTTCAGACAGATTTGATGCACGTTCCATGCGCAGCGCCATGGCATCTGTGGCTTTGGAATTCAGCACGACCACATCGGCTTCCGTCCCCGCATCCAGGGTTCCGATCTTGTCTTCCATGCCAAGCGCCACAGCGTTGCCACGGGTCATCCAATGGAAGGCACGAAGTGGATGAAGCTTCTGGTCCTGCAGCTGCAGGATCTTGTAACCCTCGTTCAGCGTCTGCAGCATCGAATAGCTGGTCCCGGCGCCGATATCCGTTGCAATGGCACTGATGATCTCGTTCTTCCGCATCCGTTCTTCATCGAACAATCCGCTGCCAAGGAAGAGATTTGAGGTCGGACAGAACACCGGGCGGGATGCGGTTTCCGCCATCACGGCAACCTCGCGCTGCTCCAGATGGATCGAGTGACCGAGCAACATCTTGTCGCTTAACAGACCATATCTCTGATAGACATCGAGATAGTCCCGCGCCTCCGGATAAAGCTCCAGTGTGTAGGCAATCTCGTTTTTATTCTCAGACAGATGCGTCTGCACGAAACAATCCGGATGTTTATGCACCAAGGCCCGCGTCATGTCCATTTGCTCCGGCGTGGATGTGATCGCAAACCGGGGCGTAATCGCATAGCTCGCCCGTCCCTTGTTGTGCCATTTGGCGATCAGCTCCTTGGTGTCATCATACCCGCTTTTCGGTGTGTCACGCAGCCCGTCAGGTGCGTTCCGGTCCATCAGCACCTTACCGCCAATGACACGCATATTGCGCTGTTCGGCCTCTTCGAAATAGGCTTCCGCAGAGCCCTTGTGAACGGAGCAATAGGCAACGGCAGTGGTCGTTCCGTGGTTCGTAAGCAGATCGAAAAACCGGCAGGCCATGGCCGCTGCGTGGTCATCATCGGAAAATCGCGTCTCTTCCGGGAATGTGTATGTGTTCAGCCAGTCGAGCAGCTGTGCGCCCCAAGATGCGATTACCTGAACCTGCGGGAAATGGATGTGGGTGTCGATGAACCCGGCCATCAGCAGGTGCGGGCGATGGTCGACGATCTCCGCCCCAGTGGCATCGCCGATCAGATCGCTGAAATCGCCTCTCGCACGGATCATTCCGTTTTCAATCAGCAATGCGCCGTCTTCGATGTAATCGTAGGCGGACGTGTCTTCGGCTCCGAAAGGCTCCGCATTAAACGTCAAAAGGCGGCCCCGGAGCATCAGGCGGTCAGATTGCATGGTCACATCTTTCTGAAGGTTTGGATGCCGGGGCAGAGTGCCTGCCCCGGCGTTTATTTCAGTTTGGATTACTCGCCCGGTGCGGCTTGCGGGCGGGGCAGTCCTTCTGCTTCCGGCACAATCGCTTCTTCCTTGTGGAAGATCGGATAGATGACCAGGAAGGCAGCGGCGATCAGATAACCGAGGCTGACGGCGCCAAACTCCGGCAGGTGCAAGGTTGCCGAATGGATCACACCCAGCGACGCCATAACAAAGGCGGCAAAGGCAAAACCAGCAGCGATCCGGAACTTGCCATCAATGACACTTGCAACGATTGCGCCCCAGATCAATCCGGTCAGGATCGCGCCCTGACTCAGAGCCAAATGACCGGCGTAGTGCGCGCCTTGTTGCATCAGTGCAGCCGTCAACTCGGGTGAACCCAGCGGCAGAACATCCTGAGCTCCCGTCGCATTGAGCGCACCCATCAAGGAGCCCCATTTCACCACCAGGAACGCGGATACATGCGGCATCATCGCGATCGTGACGGCCGCCATATGCTCTACCTTGACCGCATGGGCGGTGTTGGTGATGAGGCTGAGGGCAACGAACACCAAAACCGGCGCGGCTGCGGCGACAGGGATGAGGTTGCTTAAGAAAGCCAAAAACCCGAACATCGCGGCCAGCGGAATGACAATACCGACACCGATGATGTAGCCGGAATGCGCACCCATACGCTTGTAAGCCGGGTGTCCGATATAGGCGGTGGTCGGGAACGGAGACCCGAACAGTGCGCCAACCATTGTACCAGCGCCATCAGTGATCTGGCAGGCAGCGACCGGATAGTGATCACCGGCAGCTTCCGCGCTTTCCACGTTGTTCATCGTTTCGATGAAATTGTAGATCTGCACCGGCACCAAAACCAGGAACAGCTCCGGGTTGGCAAAGAGGTGCTGGATCCCAGCGATCAGATCCCCGAAGTACGGCAATGGCGGGTAGAAGCCGACACCTTCAAAACTGATTGAAGACTGACCGATCAGGAGCGCAACAACCGTTCCGATGATCAGAGCCAACAACCCTGCGGGAATATTGAAAGGCAGGCGGAACCGGCCGACCAGCCCCCAGAGGATTATGATCAGTGATGCAAAGCCGATGAATGGGTTCTCAAAGATCGTCGCCAGTGGAACCGAGCCAATAAACACCAGGGCAATGCCGCATAAGGTGCCGAGCATGCCTGCGCGCGGTGTCACCTTTTTAAGCCATGGACCGATGATGGCACCCAGCGCTGCCACGATGCCGCCAAGGAAGCCGGCACCAATGCCAACCTGCCAGGCCAAAACCGGGTCGTTGGTCGACCAGTAGATCGGACCAATCACACCGAACAGATAGACGAACATCACCGGAGTGGAGATGCCGTAGGGAAGTGCCGTTACTTCCCGACCGTGTTGTGCGGCCGCGCGTCTTGCGAGCAAGACATAGACCGCAACCCCAGCAAGGATTGCCACAGCGGCGCCTGGTATGATCCGGCCATAGACGATCTCTGCCGGCATTTGAAAGACAAACTGACAGATGCCCGCAAGCACCATCAGATTGACAAGGTTGTCGGTGAACAGTGCCCAAAAGGCGCTGAAATCGCCCCTTGAGAACAGTTTGTATTCGTAACTCCCAACCCGCATACCGGGTCTCCTTTCAGTCAAAAAGGCAGACCTCGCCTCTCCTCAGGCGCGGCAAGCCCATTGGTTCACTGCGCAGCTTCGAGCAGCGCAGCCTCCTCCCCGCTGTCCGAGACATGCTGAACCGTCGTTACAGCGGTCAGCACTTCGGCAGCTACAAATGCAGCGATGATTTCCGGCCGTTTGTCCCGGCTGGCCGTTGCCCCAATCGGGCAGGTCAGCTGGTCGATCGTCAGGCCGTCGCAATGGGTCCGGCACCAGGAGCGCAGTTTCGCGCGTTTGGTGGCCGACCCGATCATTCCAACGTATGCGGCATGCCCCAATTCCAGCGCCGCCGATGTCAAAAGAAAGTCGAGGCCATGGTCGTGGGTGAGCACGATAAAGGCGCTTTTGGGCGGCGCGTTGAACACATCCACCTCAGGCAGTGCGCGCAACCGTTTGTCGACCGTGGCCTCACACTTCTGCAGCTCCTCCTGGCGCATGTCGACCAGAACGCATGTCACCGGAGCATGCTGAAGAAGATCAGCGATCGCGCGTCCAACATGCCCCGCACCCATGATGTAAACGTGCGGCTGCCTGGCCTTCTCCTTGCGGATCCGGTAGAGCGCTTCCTGGCGATCCGCACGGCTCATCCAGCTCAAGCGGAGGCGAACATGCCCGCCGCAGCATTGGCCGATTTCCGGCCCTAGCGGCACATCCAACATGTCGCAGAGCTGCCGGGTCTCCAACAACTCTCTGCCACGGTCTATTGCAATCTGCTCTAGCCGCCCGCCGCCAATGGTTCCCTGGAGCAACTTTGCCCCGACGAACATCTCCGTTCCCGCTTCCCGCGGAGATGATCCACGGACTTCAGTCACCTCCACGCGAATGATCGCGCTTTCTGCATCAAAAAACGCGGCCGCATTGGCAGAAAGCACGGTCATGACATTAACCCCCTGCTTTCAGCCGTTCGACGGCCAGCAGAACCCGTTCAGGGGTGGCGGGCGCATCGAGACGCGGACATTCCCGGTAATCGGCAACGCTGGCCACAGCCATCGACAGGGCCTCAAACACGGACACGCCGAGCATGAACGGCGGCTCGCCAACAGCCTTGGACCGTTTGATGGTCAGTTCACGGTTCTCGGACCAGTCGGCCAGATTGACGTTGAAAACACGCGGCCGGTCGGAAGCCAGTGGGATCTTGTAGGTGGATGGCGCATGGGTGCGCAGGCGCCCGGCTTTATCCCACCACAGCTCCTCGGTCGTCAGCCAGCCCATTCCTTGAATGAACGCACCTTCTACCTGCCCCTTGTCGAGGACTGGGTTCAGAGACCGACCAACATCATGCAGGATGTCGGTCCGCGCCCCCCGGTATTCCCCGGTCAGCGTGTCGACGGAGACTTCCGAGCACGAGGCGCCATAGGCGTAGTAATAGAACGGCCGCCCCTTGCCGGCCGCGCGGTCCCAATGGATCTTCGGCGTCTTGTAGAACCCGGCAGCCGACAAATGCACCCGGGCCATATAGGCTTTGCGCACCAGGTCGCTGAAGGATACGACGTCCTGACCAACCTGCACCATGTTGTTGCGGAAGATGACCGCCTCTGGCTCGACAGACCAATGTTCGGCGGCAAAAGCCGTCAACCGCGCTTTGAGCTGCTCAGCCGCATCGAGGGCTGCCATCCCGTTGAGATCGGTTCCCGAAGACGCAGCCGTTGCCGAAGTGTTGGGCACCTTTTCAGTGGTGGTCTTGGTGATCTTGATGCGTTCAAAATCGACCTGCAGTGCGTCGGCCACCACCTGCGCAACCTTGGTGTTGAGCCCTTGGCCCATTTCCGTTCCACCGTGGTTCAGGTGGATGGAGCCGTCATTGTAGATGTGGATCAGGGCGCCGGCCTGATTGTACCAGGTGGCGGTGAAGGAAATGCCGAACTTTACCGGTGTGAGGGCTATTCCCTTCTTGATAACTTTCGACCTCTTGTTGAACGCCAGGATCGCATCTCGGCGCGCCTGATAACTGACCGTTTCCTCAAGCTCGGAAATAAGCCGCGGCAGAATGTTGTCCTCAACCTCCTGATGATACGGCGTGAGCGTCCGCCCGTCGCCGGCCTCGCCGTAGAAGTTCGCTTTGCGGACTTCCAGAGGATCCTTGCCAAGCGCGTAGGCGATTTCCTCGATCATCCGTTCTGCTGCGACAACGCCTTGCGGCCCTCCAAAGCCGCGAAACGCCGTGTTCGAAACCGTGTTGGTTTTCATCGGCCGGCTGCGCAAGCGGACGTTCGGATAAAAATAGGCGTTGTCAGCGTGAAACAGCGCGCGATCGGTGACCGGGCCTGAGAGGTCCGCCGAGTAGCCGCAGCGTGCGGCGAAAACACCATCAACTGCCTGAATGCGGCCGCTGTCATCGAATGCGACATCATAATCGACCACGAAGTCGTGGCGCTTGCCGGTCGCCGTCATATCCTGATCCCGGTCGGGCCGGATCTTGACCGGGCAATTCCATTTCTTTGCCGCGACCGCGGCAACAGCGGCAAAGAGGTTCATCTGGCTTTCCTTGCCACCGAACCCGCCGCCCATGCGCCGGACGTTCACGGTTACCGCATTGGAGGGCACGCCAAGAACATGCGCGACCATGTGCTGGGCTTCACTCGGGTGCTGGGTCGAGCAGTGCACGACAACATCGTCATCTTCTCCCGGAATGGCGAAGGCGATCTGGCCTTCCAGATACATGTGGTCCTGGCCACCGATCGTGATCTGCCCCTTGATCCGGTGGTCTGCGTCAGAAAAACCTTGTTCGATCTCACCGCGCTCCAATTTAAGCGGCGCCGTTACGAACGGATGCCCCGCCTCTTGAGCTTCGAGCGGATCCAGAGCATGGGGCAGCACTTCATAATCGACCTTGGCCAACTCTGCTGCCCGGCGCGCTGCGTTACGGCTTTCGGCGACCACGGCAAACAGCGGCTGGCCGTGAAACTCGGTTTTTTCCGTCGGAAAAACCGGCTCGTCCTTCAGACCCGTCGGACTGATGTCATTGACACCCGGAATGTCCACGGCTGTCAGAACACCGACCACTCCGGGAGCCGCCAACACAGCCGAAAAGTCCATGGATTTGATCAAACCATGCGCAACCGAAGAGACACCCAAATAGGCGTGCAGTGTGCCCTGCGGCTCGCCGATGTCATCACAGTATTCGGCGCAGCCCGTGACATGCTTTTCCGCGCTGTCATGGTGCCGGTTGGTGTGAACAGTGCCGCTGACGGCTTCGGTCGCTTTGGTGATTGTATCGTGTTTCATGGAACTCTCGTCATCAAGCGGACAGAAGATCGGCCGCTTCTGCGGACTGATCGTCATGGGCGAGGAAAAAGCGTTGCAGCAGATTGCGCGCGACCGTGATCCGGTATTCGGCAGACGCCCGCCAATCGGACAGCGGCTGGAAATCGGCCTCAAGCGCCTTGCCTGCGGCTGTGAAAGCGGCTCGTCCCCAGGGCTGACCGGTCAGCGCGGCTTCCGCTGCAGCTGCGCGTTTAGGTGTCCCGGCCATGCCCCCAAACGCCAAGCGGCAATCGGTGATCACACCGCTTTCCACCGTCACACTTATCCCGGCCGCGACAGAGGAAATGTCCTCGTCCCGACGCTTGGAGATCTTGTAAGCGCCGTGACGCTGAAGTTCAGATGCACGCGGGATCGAGATGCTTTCGATAAACTCACCTGGTGCGCGATCCTGCATGCCGTATTCGATGAAGAAGTCTTCCAGCGGCAACCAGCGTGTAACGCTACCTTTGCGCAGCTTGACCTCAGCCCCGAGCGCGATAAGGACTGGCGGCATATCTCCGATCGGTGACCCATTGGCAATGTTGCCGCCAATCGTCCCCATATTGCGGACCTGCTGACCGGCAATCCGGTCCCAGTAGGCTTCAAGATGCGGGAATTCCTTGCAGAAGCTCTCCTGCGCTTCGGTGTAGGTCACACCTGCCCCGATCTGCAGAGCATCCTTGGTCAGTGCAATGGATTTAAGCTCTTCAAGGTGTGCGATGAAAACGGCGGGGCCAATCGGACGCATGAACTTTGTGACCCAGAGCCCGACATCGGTTGAACCGGCCACAATGGTCGCTTGCGGAAATTCGGCCAGAACGTCAGCGAAATCGTCAAGGCTAGAAGGAACAATCGCTTGGTTGTCCTTTGGACCGCAAACGACCCTGCTGCCATCCCGCAAGGCTATGAGCCGGTCCGTAATTGCCTCGCGTTCTTTGATCAGAAAATCATTCGCCGGAGTGCCATACCGATTGGCAGCCAAGGCAGCGGCGATGATCGGCTGATAACCGGTACAGCGGCAGAGGTTCCCCTGGATCGCGGTTTCAACCTCTGCTTCCGTGGGCTCCGGGTTTGCCATCCACAACGCATAAAGGGACATCACAAAGCCCGGTGTGCAGAAGCCACACTGGCTGCCGTGATAGTCGACCATGGCCTGTTGGATTGGATGCAATTGGCCGTTTTCGCCGCGCAGATGCTCGATGGAAACCACGTGACAACCGTCAAGCGACGCCATGAAGCGAATGCAGGCATTGACGGTCTCGTAGATCAACTGCCCGTCTTGCAGCCTACCGACCAGTACCGTGCATGCACCGCAATCGCCTTCCGCGCAACCTTCCTTGGTTCCCGTCAGCCGGCGGTCCAGGCGCAGAAAATCGAGTAGGGTCGCGTCGGCCTCAACATCTTTGATGGCGACGTTACGGCCGTTCAGAAGAAACCGGATTTCAGTGCGGTGGTTCATTGCGTCCTCGGCAAGCTCTCATCTCGCCATGGACCGTACGGCCGCGTTCGCCTCTAAAAAATCTGGCTAAACCGGAAATTCTTTCAACAATCCATTGAAAATGCCTGTGCGATAATAGGTCTAGAACCACACCATTGGATCAATGGTACGGCTCGGAAGAACGATCGCGACCGGACACAGCTGAACGAGGGAGGACTGCTGATGGCCTATCTGGAAAGCCTGCGGGTCTTCACGCGGGTGGTTGAGCTCGGCAGCATAACAGCGGGCGGTCGGGATTTGCGGATGACACCAGCGGTCGCCAGCAAACGGATCAAGGAGCTGGAAAAGCATCTTGGTGCCCGGTTATTCAACAGGACGACCCGGTCCTTGACACCGACAGAAGTGGGCAAAGTTTTCTACGAACATGCTGTAAAAGCTCTAGAATCCATCAATGACGCGGAGGCAGCGGTTGCGAGTTTCTCCGATATGCCGCGCGGTGTTTTGCGGATCACCGCGCCGCTCGGTGCCGGACGCCGGATCATCTCGCCGCTCGTGCCTAAGTTCGTTGAACAGTTTCCCGCAACAGAAGTTCACATGCGTTTATCCGACCGCAAAGTCGACATCATGTCGGACGGTTTGGACGTTGCTTTCTTCATTGGCACGCCGGAAGATTCCAACTTGAAACTGCGGAAGATCGCTGATTGTCCGCGCGTTCTATGCGCTGCTCCGGGATATCTTGAAAAGCACGGCACACCTCAAACTCCGGATGAACTTTTGACCGGCGAACACAACTGTCTTTTGCTGCGCTATCCGCATTCTCCGGAATATTTTTGGGTTCTGGAGACCAAAGAAGGGCCACGAAAACTGCAAGTCTCCGGGAAATTCGATGCCGATCATAGCGACGTTCTTACAGATTGGGCCCTCAGCGGATACGGCATCGTCAACAAACCCCGGTTCGATGTTGCCGAGCACTTGCGGAAGGGAGATCTCGTGGAGATCTTGTCCGACACGCCACCACCGCCGACAATTTTCGGCTGCCTTTATCCGCACCGCCGTTTGCAGGATCCCAAAATCCGGCACTTTGTCGACTTTGTCATCAAGCATGCCGATCTCAGCGATCGCGCCACAGCAGCAGAATAAAACCAGAGGCAGGTCCCCTGCCCCTGGCTTCCTCAAAGCTGAAAACAATATCCGGTCAATCAGCTCCCGCGGTAAGTCGAATAGCTAAATGGCGAGACGAGGAGCGGGACGTGATAATGCGCTTCCTCCGACATGCCGAAGCGCAGCGGGACGACGTCCAAGAACTTTGGGTCCGGCAGGGATGTTCCAGCCTCATCGAAATATGCGCCGACATGAAACTCGAGTTCATAAGTGCCGGTTTCGAATTCATCGGCCGGAAGAATGTGGCTGTCTGTGCGGCCATCATTATTCGTCACGAGGCTGCGAACGAAAATGCGGCTGTCACCGGAGATCCGGTAAAGGTCGATCTTGATCCCCTTGCCGGGACAGCCTTGGGCGGTGTCGAGAACATGGGTGGTGAGGTATCCGGCCATAAGGCTCTCCTGAATAATCATTGTTGCCGGCAATCATGCTGAGCACAGGCCTTGTTTTGCACCAGCCGATATCCGAAAGCACCTTCTGATTTTACAAGAAAGTCAGAAGATTATTTTGCTTTATAAGAAAAATGACCGCAATTGTTAGACGGGTCAGAGAACATGCCTGGATCCTCGGATCACTCTTCCGGACGGAAACTACAGGCTCCGGTCGCCGATAATCCGGCAACCGGCTCAGATCCTGCGGGCGCAAGTATGTCTTCGCCTTGCGGTGTGCTGTCCCCATCGACCTTCACTACAACGACCAGAAAAGACCTGCGCACGGTTCCATCCAGCTCCGCGCGAAGCAGGCTGCTCACCTTTTCAAAACCTGCCGTGCCGGGAGGGCTGGCAGTCACATCCGTGGGGATCACACCAGAACTGGTTTGAGATTCACAAAATGGATGATCCCGGTCCATCAAACGAGACAGGGACATCCGATCGACCTTCAGAGGAGAAACCATGAGTAACGCATCGATCGGATCGCCGGAGCAATTGCGCGATCCCAACTATACCCCGCCTTTGGCAAAGGCAATCCCGCTCGGGATCCAGCACGTCCTGGCCATGTTTGTTTCAAACGTGACCCCCGCGATCATCGTGGCGGGAGCTGCCGGTTTCGGCTTCGGTTCGAATTCACCTGATTTTCCCGAGCTTCTCTATCTGATCCAAATGTCGATGCTGTTTGCCGGCGTGGCAACCCTGCTTCAGACCATTACCTTGGGTCCGGTCGGCGCAGGGCTGCCAATTGTACAAGGCACATCCTTTGCCTTCCTGCCGATCATGATCCCGCTTGTCGCCGGCAAAGGCGTTGACGGGCTCGCCGCCGTCTTTGGCGGGGTCATCATCGGCGGCATGTTCCATGCGGTACTGGGTCTGTTTATCGGAAAAATCCGCTTCGCCCTGCCGCCGCTTGTCACAGGATTGGTCGTTACGATGATCGGTCTGTCACTGGTGAAGGTCGGGATCCAATATGCCGCCGGCGGTGTACCGGCCATCGGCACTCCGGAATACGGGTCCTTGCTCAACTGGTCTGCGGCGCTGGTGGTCATCTTCGTCACCCTTGGGCTCAAGTTCTATGCCAGAGGTATGTTGTCGGTTTCTGCAGTGCTGCTGGGCCTGATTGCAGGTTACATTTATGCCCTGATGACCGGGATGCTGACTTTCGACACCATTGCGTCTTCCTGGTCAAATGCCAGCGCATTCGCCCTGCCGCAACCTTTCAAGTACGGGTTTGAAATCTCCGCAGCTGCGGTCATCGGTTTCTGTCTCATGGGCTTTGTTTCGGCAATCGAAACCGTAGGCGACGTCACCGGGATTACAAAAGGTGGTGCAGGCCGCGACGCAACGGACAAGGAAATTTCCGGTGCGACCTACGCCGATGGTCTGGGCAGCACCGTCGCCGGCTTGTTCGGCGGGTTTCCGAACACATCCTTCAGCCAGAACGTCGGCCTCATCGCCATGACCGGTGTCATGAGCCGGCATGTCGTAACGTGCGGCGCCATTTTCCTAATCATCTGCGGGCTGGTGCCGAAGGTCGGCGGTTTGATCCGCACCGTCCCGATTGAGGTTCTTGGCGGCGGCGTCATCGTCATGTTCGGAATGGTTGTCGCTGCGGGTGTCTCAATGCTCTCGGATGTAAACTGGAACCGCCGCAACATGGTGATCTTCGCGATTGCCTTGACCATCGGACTGGGCCTCAAACTAGATCCAGGTGCGCTGCAGCACATGCCGGATACAGCTCGGATCTTGCTGACAACCGGACTTCTGCCTGCAGCAGCAATCGCCATCATTCTCAACCTGATCCTTCCAGATGAACTGTCCGAAGAAGCGACCGAAGAAGTTTCCGGCGGCATGGCTGGCCATGGCAAAGGTTCTCTGCCGGCGGAGTAATCTGAGTCCGTGAAAACCTACGAAATCTATTGGGGCCGCTTCTGCGGCCCTTTTTTTTTGGCACTCAGTATCTCAGTAAATTTGGCTGCCCTTTTGATCGCCCTATTCGACTTGATCATTCACTTTGGCCCCGGATCAAGTCCGGGGCGGCGCAGCGCTAGCGTCGAACGCCAGTTCATTAAAAACAGCGCACAAGTGTAGTGAACTAACGCCAGTTGTTAGGTGTGCACTGTTACTGAGAAACTATTTGCCGCCGTCCCGGCCTCCGAGCCGGGACCTGCTCTCAATCTACGGCACATACATCAATTGCGCCGTAACAGCGTTCGGGAAGCGCCAGACTGAAAAGCATCACCAATGAAATCTGCACCAACAAAAAAGAGGGCCAGCGTTTCCGCTGGCCCCAGGCAAGGTTCTTGGAAAATTGATTAGCCGAACACCGTTAGAAATCAACGTTGATCGCGACACCCTTTTCGATCGCTAGGTCGACAACCGCTGAAGCAACAGCCAAGTCCTGCAAACCAACACCCGTACCGTCGAACAGGGTGATTTCATCCTCTGACGTCCGGCCTTTATGATTGCCATTGATGACAGCGCCAATCTCGTTGATGTCACTCTCGGAAATCAAACCGCTTGCGACAGCGTGCTGGCACTCGCCGATGGTCGAGGACTGGGCAACTTCATCCGTGAAAACGGTGGCCGTGGCCACCAGTTCAGCTTCGACTTCCTGTTTGCCTCTGGTGTCTGTCCCCATGCACGCAAGATGCGTTCCGGATGTCACCTGCGCTGCTTTAAGGATCGGGTCGAAGCTGGATGTTATGGAAATGACCACATCGGCTTCCGCCCCCAGACGATCAAGATCTACGGCCTCAAAAGGTAGACCAAGCTCCTTGGCGGTCTCGTCAAGGCGGGACAGCATTTCAGGATGCAGGTTCCAGCCGATCACCTTCTCGAAAGACCGCTGCTCGGTAGCCGCCCGCATTTGAAACGCGGATTGGTGACCTGCGCCGATCATACCAAGAACCTTGGCATCCTTGCGCGCCAGATGTTTGATCGAGACGGCAGAAGCAGCCGCCGTGCGCAGCGCCGTCAACAGATTGCCGCCAACGATAGCTCTGGCCTTGCCGGTGTCTGCATCAAACAGAAATACCGTAGACTGGTGGTTGGTCAGACCCTTGTCAGCATTACCGGGCCAGTACCCGCCGGACTTCAATCCCAATGCCAGAGATGAGCGGTCGAAACCGGATTTAAAGCCGTATAGTGCATCCGCATGCCCGATGGCTTCCCGGATGACCGGAAAGTTATAGGCAGCGCCGCTCGACATGGCAGCGAATACGCTTTCGACTGCCTCAAAAGCTTCGGCCCGCCCCAGAAGGGCTGGTATTTCCTTTTCAGGAACAATGATCATAGGTGTCTCCACAAAAAGCCGAGCCCGCTCGGGGCTCAGCCATATCGAACAACGTGATGGGTCAGTAAGCCTTGCCGCGGGCGGAGACCGGCCAGACCGTCTCGACCTTGCCGTTGCGAACCCCAACGTACCAATCATGGACATTGGCCGTCGGGTCGCAGTGGCCCGGGACAAGCTTCAACTTCTCGCCGACTTTCAAGACACCATCTGGATCGGCAATCACCCCATGCTCGTCAGAGCATTTGACGTATTCAACATCAGATCTACCGAAGATGAAGGGCAGACCACTGTCGACGGACTGGGCTTTCAAACCGGCATCGCAGATCGCCTTGTCCGCCTTTGCGTGGCTCATCACCTGGGTGAGAATGAAGAACGCATTCTCCCACTCGCCCTGGTCAATACGGTTGCCGTCCTTGTCCAGGATCCGGCCATAGTCCGCATCCATGAAAGCATACGACCCACACTGCAACTCGTTGTAGACACCTGAATTGGATTCGAAATAGTAGGACCCTGTGCCGCCACCGGAGACCAGTTCCGGCTCCAGACCGGCCGCTTTCAATCCTGCGACTGCATCCTTGACCATGGCAATGGCAACGTCGAGCTTCTCCTGGCGCGCCTCGTACGTATCGAGATGCTGCATGGCTCCCTGATAAGCTTGGATACCGGTAAACTTCAGCCCCGGCGCTGCATCAACGGCTTTCGCGATTTCAACGACCGCCTCCGTCGTCGTTACGCCGCAGCGGCCGGCACCGCAGTCGATTTCAATGAAGACTTCCAGCGTCGTCCCAGCCTCGGCCGCAGCTGCCGAGAGTTCGGCAACATTGTCGATATCATCGACGCAAACCAATGTGCGGGCACCGAGCTTCGGCAACTGCGCCAAGCGCTTGATCTTGGCCGGGTCGCGCACCTGGTTGGATACCAGAACATCCTTGATGCCGCCGCGGGCAAAGACCTCGGCTTCACTGACTTTCTGACAGCAAACGCCGACGGCTCCGCCCAGACGCTCCTCCTCGGCCCCGCGACCGGGGCTGCCGGCGCCGTCGTGCTGCGGGAGGACGTGCTCGAGGCCGAGCGGGAGGGTCGCAAGGCGCCGATCGCGGCTTTCGCGATCAGCTACCGCTCCTTGGACGCCGACGCCCCGGGGCGGGAGGTCTCCGATGACGAGGCCACCGAGGTGCTGCTGGGCTACGACCCGGATCGGACCGGGGTGGGGGAGGACCTCGTGCAGCTGATCGCGCTGCTGGTCAACCAGTACCCGATCGTCATCGAGGTGGACGACGCCATGACCACCCTCGTCGAGCTCGTCGACGCCCTGATCCAGCGCGGCTCCGCCTCCGTGGAGGAGGAGACCCTGGTGCTCGCGGACCGGTAGGTCCGGCACGATGGATGACCTGCGGGTCGAGCGGATCCTGCGCGCGGTGGAATGCGTGCCCCGCGGCCGGGCCGCCACCTACGGGCTGATCGGGA
>ERZ1023313.76-NODE-76-length-48133-cov-4.989309_pt1 | contig 48133 bp, 40 predicted proteins | sample MGYA00521233_ERZ1023313 | MGnify/ENA primary metagenome ERZ1023313 (study PRJEB32759, sample SAMN07749866) | skin metagenome | biome: transportation; feature: city; material: polyester macromolecule | host: Homo sapiens | place: Hong Kong:TKO line | collected... | reverse complement strand
ATTGTGCCGCCGGACTGGTTCTGGATAGTCCGCTCTGCGGACACAGCGTCCCATGGTCATCTGATCTTTATGCCTTTGACCCAGCGTACGGACCCTTGATAGGTTGCGATCCTCTTTTAATGCACAAGCCAAGCCATGAGTGAAAAAGACAAGCCAAGCCAGGATGTTGCGGATGCAGAATCTGTGAAAGTCTCAACCGCGAAATCAAGCGGCGCGAAGACCGCACCTCAAAGCCGCGAGGACCGGCTAGCCGAAGCCCTGCGCGCAAATTTGCGGCGGCGGAAATCGGCTGCGCGCAAATCCAAGACGGATTAAACCTGCCGTTCCTTAGCAAGAGCTTGCGCCATCGGCGAGACTGCGCCAATGGCCTGCCTTGCAAGGGCCATAAGTTGCGTGTAGATCGCACCTCTTAGATAAGAATTCTTGGGAACGCCGCGGATTTGCGGCTTGGGTTCGGGGAAAAACATGGACAGCATCAAAGTCACCGGCGGCGCGGAGCTGAACGGCATCATTCCGATTTCCGGCGCCAAGAACGCCGCACTGCCCTTGATGATTGCGTCCCTGTTGACTGACGAAACCCTGACGCTGTCGAATGTGCCGCGCTTGCGCGACGTCGCCCAACTGATGCAGATCCTCTCCAATCACGGTGTTGATTATTCGGTCAATGGCAAGCGGAACGGTCAGGACGATCTGGCCGGGCAGACATTGAACCTGACAGCCCGTGAGATCGTGGACACGACGGCGCCTTATGAGCTGGTTTCCAAGATGCGCGCCAGCTTCTGGGTCGTCGGTCCGTTGGTTGCCCGGATGCACGAAGCCCGCGTCTCGCTGCCGGGCGGCTGTGCGATCGGCACGCGGCCGGTGGATTTCTTTATCCAGGGCTTGGAAGCCCTCGGTGCGGATATTGAAATCGAAGGCGGTTATGTCGTTGTTAAGGCACCGGGCGGTTTGACCGGCGGTCGGGTCGAATTCCCGCGTGTTTCGGTCGGTGCGACCCACACCATCATGATGGCGGCGACCTTGGCCAAAGGCGACACTGAAATCGTCAATGCCGCCCGCGAACCGGAAGTGGTTGATTTGGCTCGCTGCCTGAAGGCGATGGGGGCCAAGATCGAAGGCGAGGGGACCTCGACCATCCGCATTCAAGGTGTGCCGCGCCTGCATGGCGCGCACCATGCCGTGGTCCCGGACCGGATCGAAACCGGCACTTACGCCATGGCCGTTGCCATGACGGGCGGTGATGTTCTGCTGCAGGGCGCGCGGACCGATCTTCTGGAAAGCGCGCTGGACACATTGCGCCAGACCGGTGCGGAAATCACCGCGACCGATGAAGGTCTCAAGGTCTATCGCAACGGCAACGGCATTCAGCCGGCCGATGTCACCACAGAACCGTTCCCAGGATTCCCGACCGATCTTCAGGCGCAGTTCATGGCCCTGATGACCAAGGCCGGCGGCAAAAGCCGGATCACGGAAACGATTTTCGAAAACCGTTTCATGCACGTGCAGGAGCTGGCTCGTCTCGGCGCTCAGATCGCGATTGATGGCCGCACGGCCACAGTTGAGGGCGTCTCCACCCTGCGCGGCGCGCCGGTGATGGCGACAGACCTTCGCGCGTCCGTGTCGCTTGTGATTGCAGGATTGGCAGCGGAAGGCGAGACCACCGTCAGCCGCGTCTATCACCTCGACCGAGGCTTTGAGCGCCTGGAAGACAAACTCACCCGCTGCGGCGCCCAGATCCAGCGGATTTCGGGGTAAATCGTTTCACTACTCCTCAGCCGCTGTGCGGCTGATGACGCGCCCGCGGGAGGTGAAAGATGGGCCGGGAGTGCCGGGTCCGGTCACCATGACCGCTTCGGTGAGTGGGCTTAAGGCGCCCTGGTCTGCCGACCACTCCACGAGAAAGTTTGCGCCGACGCCACCGGTGGTGTCGTTGCTGGGCACGAGAAAACTGGCAGAGCCCAGCGGTTCCAGGCGCAGCGGTGCATCCAGGATGCTTTTCAGCAGCTTGCCGTCCTCACCGTGGTAATCGACTTTTGTCACGGTTAGCGGGGTCTGCGGATCGATATTGTGAACGGTCAGTGTAGCGGCCAGGAGCTCTGACCGGTCCGGAAAGGAAAAAATCCTGGAGTAGGCCGGCACATAAATCGTCTCGGCGAAGGCTTTTGTCAGATCATCGGCCAAAGCTGTGGGCGCCGGTGATGCGTTGAATATCAATGCGAGGGCAAAAAGTCTTGTGCTGAAGCGCATGGTGCAACTGTTCCTATCTGTCTTCGGAAACTTTTGCAGGAATGGTCAAGAATGAGAAGAGCTGATCTTCTGCGCTGGTTCTATCTGAAGTGCCCGTTCGGGTAGATCGTCGGCTATTTCCCACCTGTCCGTGACTGAAACGACTGTTCCTTTGTTGCCATTCTAAAAAATCCCGGCTAGGTCATCAGCCTTGGAGTTGGCGCGGAGAACCCTACATGAGTGCCGCGACACCACGACAAACGGACACTTGTTTGAGCACCATGGATCAATTGAAACTTGCCGCTTTGGATGAGGAAGACCTGCAGGTTCTTTCCGCCCATGTTCAGGACGCCGTGATCACCATTGCGGATATCCGGTATCTGCCAAAGGAAAAAAGGGCCGTGTTCGTCATGAACCGGTTCGTCTGGGACAAGAAGGCCGACAAGCGAAGCAAGGAACATGAGCGCCGCCGGTCTGCATTTGCGGTCTCGCGTGTGACCGGCATGAAATCCCAGAAAATTCAGCAGGACGCCAAAGACGTGGTGCTGGAGCTGCTGGCGGTTACGTTTAAGCCGGCAGAAGACGCACCGGCCGGTCAGATTGAGCTCGCCTTTTCCGGAGGATCCAGCATCCAGCTGGACGTAGAGTGCATCGAGGCCCAGTTGTCTGATCTGGGGGCTGCCTGGTCGACACCAAACCTGCCGCAGCACGACCTTACCTGAACAAAAAAGATTTGCTGGCGCTTTGAGCGCCAATCGAGATGGAGAGTTGCGTGGTCCAACGCCTCACGAATACCAGCGCTGATTTTGAAGCCCGTTTCGCCGAACTTCTGGCCGGCAAGCGGGAAGCGTCGGAAGATGTCGATCAGATCGTCCGGGATATTCTTGAAGATGTTCGAAAGCGCGGCGATCAGGCCGTTCTGGAATACACCGCGAAATTCGACCGCCTGAATGCCGCTAAAATGGCGGACCTCAGGGTCTCGCAAGCGCAGATCGACGCGGCGGTTGCTGAAGTGCCGGCAGAAACGCTGGACGCTCTGCAGTTGGCGCACGACAGGATCTTTTCCCACCACAAACGTCAGCTCCCGAAAGACGATCGCTATACAGATCCGATCGGCGTTGAGCTTGGCTCCCGCTGGACGGCGGTCGAGGCGGTTGGGGTTTACGTGCCCGGTGGATTGGCAAGTTATCCAAGTTCGGTCTTGATGAATGTCGTTCCGGCCAAGGTGGCTGGTGTTGAGCGCATTGTCATGGTCGTGCCGAGCCCGAATGATGTGTTGAACCCGCTTGTTCTTGCAGCTGCCAAGATCGCTGGCGTTTCCGAAATCTACCGCATTGGCGGTGCGCAGGCCGTGGCCGCCCTGGCCTTCGGCACGGAAACCATCCAGCCGGTTGCCAAGATTGTCGGGCCGGGAAACGCGTTCGTTGCCGCCGCCAAACGCCGTGTGTTCGGCACGGTTGGCATCGACATGATCGCCGGTCCGTCCGAAGTTCTTGTGATTGCCGACAAGGACAGCAACCCGGACTGGATTGCAGCCGATTTGCTGGCCCAGGCTGAGCACGATCCGGTTGCGCAATCCATCCTGATCACGGACGATGCCGAGCTCGCAGATCACGTTGCCGGAGCGGTTGAGCGCCAGCTGAAGACGTTGCCGCGCGAAGAGGTCGCCCGTGCCAGCTGGCAGGATTTTGGCGCGATCATACTGGTGGACAGCCTCGACAACGCGATGCCGCTCGCGAATCGCCTAGCGCCGGAACATCTGGAACTTGCCGTCGAAGACCCGGAACAGCTTCTGGACAAGGTCCGCAATGCGGGCGCCGTATTCATGGGCCATCACACGCCGGAAGCGATCGGTGATTATGTCGGCGGGTCCAATCACGTCTTGCCGACCGCAAGATCGGCCCGGTTTTCCTCTGGTTTGTCGGTCTTGGAGTTCGTCAAACGCACGTCAATTCTCAAGTGCAACGCAGAAAACTTGCGTGCGCTTGGTCCTGCCGCTATCGCTCTAGGTGAAGCGGAGGGCTTGTCGGGGCATGCGCGGTCTGTTTCCATCAGACTAAACATGTAGGCAGGGTGTTCTGAGAAAGGCTTTGACAGCATGAGCGATGCACAATCGGAAAGTTCTGCGGAAACAGCGGGCGGCCGTTTGGTGGACGTGGTGCTGGACGAAGCCTCGATTGCCCGCTCCACACCGGAAGTGGAGCATGACCGCGCCGTCGCCATCTACGATTTGATCGAGGAAAACTGTTTTCAGCCGGTCGGATATCCAGTTGCGAAATTCGTTCTGAACCTGTCGGTCATTGAGAAAAAGCTCGTCTTCCAGATCCAAACCGAAGACGACCAGCCGGTGGTCACCCACGTTCTCTCACTCACCCCCTTGCGAAAGATCGTCAAGGACTACGATCTCATCTGCGAGAGCTATTATGAGGCGATCCGCCACGCGACTCCCAGCCAGATCGAGGCTATCGATATGGGGCGCCGCGGCGTGCACAATGAAGGCTCCACGATCCTGATGGAGCGTCTTCAGGGAAAAATCGAGGTGGATATGGCAACCGCCCGGCGGTTGTTCACCCTCGTCTACGCCTTGCACTGGAAGGGCTAAGGTCTGTGGCCGGGCCGGACCTGCGTCCGACTGCGGTTTTGTTTGCGTGCGGAATGAACTCCGTGCGCTCCCCCATGGCCGAAGCGTTGACGCAAAAGCTGTTCCCTGGACAGATCTATGTAAAGTCGGCCGGGGTACGGGCCGGTAAGCTTGATCCCTTTGTGGATGCAGTGATGGCGGAGATCGGCGTCGACATGAGTGCACACCGCCCCAAGAGCTATCTCGAGCTCGAAGAGAGCGGCTTTGATCTCATTGTGACGCTCGCTCCAGAGGCGCACCACTGGGCTCTCGATCTGACCCGGACCGATGCAGTTGATGTCGAATATTGGCCCACCATGGATCCGACCTTGGCAACCGGTTCGCGGGAGCAGATCCTCAATGAATACCGTGCAGTGCGGGACATGCTGATGATGCGGATCAAGAAACGGTTGAACTGGACCCCCCCGCCGAGCGGATGATAAAGCGGCGTCAAACATCGCTTTGGGACCGATGCGAAAGAATGGTTCACATTCTGAGCCTAATCGGCTAGGTTCCGCGGCACCTGCGGGCAAGGCCCGCCATAATCAGGATATCAAATGGCCAAAGAAGAAGCTCTGGAGTTTCCGGGCGTCGTGACAGAACTGTTGCCGAACGCGACGTTCCGCGTAAAACTTGAAAACGATCATGAGATCATCGCACATACGGCTGGACGTATGCGCAAGAACCGCATCCGCGTCCTGGCGGGCGACAAGGTTCTTGTCGAAATGACCCCCTATGACTTGACCAAGGGTCGGATTACCTACCGCTTCAAGTAAGCGGCAGGTCGCCTTGCGCCGGCAGGAAAGCACGTGCATCTATGACGAATGCCCCTCAGTTGATCCTGGCGTCCGCCTCGCCGCGCCGTCTTGCGCTGCTGCAGCAGGTCGGACTGGAGCCGGATCATCTGCTGCCCGCCGATATCGATGAGACCCCGAAGAAATTCGAAACGCCGCGGGCGTTGGCCTTGCGTCTTGCGCGAGCCAAAGCTGAAGCTGTGCTTGAGGTCGCCAAGAACACCGATGCCATGAAAGGCGGCGTTGTGCTTGCCGCAGATACGGTGGTCGGTGTCGGACGGCGGATCTTGCCCAAGGCGGAACTCACCGATCAGGCCGTCATGTGCCTGTCTCTGCTGTCTGGACGGGGGCATCGGGTGTTCACCGGCGTTGCCGTTGCAGAACCGACCGGGAAAATGCGGACGAAGCTTGTCGAAACGCGTGTCCGGTTCAAACGGTTGTCCCGCCAGGACATGGATGACTACATCTCCTCAGGAGAATGGCGCGGCAAAGCAGGCGGGTACGCGATCCAGGGGCTTGCAGGCAGTTTCGTGGTCAAGCTTGTCGGGTCCTACCCGGCGGTTGTTGGGTTGCCGCTGGCGGAGACCGTGAACCTTTTGCAAGCAGCAGGCTACCCTGTCCATGCAAACTGGACGACTGCAGGAGCGTAGTGTTGGGCGACGTTTCGTCGACGATGGATGCGCTTCAAGAGGGGACCACATTGACTGAAGAAAACGGCAATAAACCGCAGCGCCGGATGCGTCCGTGCCCGATCTGCTCAAAGCTATCTACTCCGGAAGATTACCCGTTCTGCTCTGATCGCTGCGCCAAGATTGATCTGAACCGGTGGTTCTCCGAAGGGTATTCCATCCCAGTTGTGGAAACCGATGATCTGGACGACGAGGAGTTTCCGGATCGCGGCTAAGGCTGAGGTTCGCTGCGGTCTCAATACTCAGCGGGCCAATCTGCAAAAATATTTATCTGGCAAAATTTTTTTCACATTCCGTTACGTCCTCTATTGCTCCTGTCATAAAACTGCACCAAGATTTCCAGACACCCGCGATCCGGCTATCGGGAAAGCGCTCCGGCGTCTGCTCATTGCTGAGTGGGCAAGTACGAATGCTCATCCTGGGAAGGCACGGCAGGTGAAGGTCCGGCAAAAAGCCTGACCTCAAGAACAATCTATCCAAGGGCGAGTATCAAATGAAAAACCATCTTCTGAGCGCCGCGGTGCTGTCGCTGACGACGGCATTGTCGACTGCGGCATTCGCCGATTATTCCCTGACCATCCTTCACACCAACGATGTTCATTCACGCATTGAATCGATCAACAAGTACGATTCCACCTGTGATGCTGAATCCGAAGCTGAGGGAAAGTGCTTTGGGGGTGTTGCCCGCATCAAGTCCATGGTGGATGAGCGCCGCGATGCGTTGGCAGACGAAGGCAAGAACTTCGTCGTTGTTGACGCTGGCGATCAGTTCCAAGGCTCGCTCTTCTATACGACGTACAAAGGAGCAGCAGCGGCCGATTTCATGAACGGGATCGGCTATGATGTCATGGCGGTCGGCAACCATGAATTTGATGATGGTCCGTCTGCACTGGCTGCTTTCCTGGACAAGGTCGAGTTCCCGGTTATCTCCGGAAATCTTGATCTTGAAAATGAACCCCTGCTCAAGGGCCGCATCCCAGGCACATTGGTGCTGGAGCGCGGCGGCGAAAAAATCGGCTTCGTCTCGAGCCTTGCCGAAGATACGGCCGAGACTTCTTCACCAGGTGCCGGCGTTGAATTTCTAAACTCAATTGAATCCCTGAAAGCCCAGGTCGCAGAGTTGGAAGCGGCCGGGGTCAACAAGATCATCGCTCTAACCCATGAAGGCCTGTCTACGGACGCGAAAATCGCCGCAGCTGTTCCAGGCATCGACGTCATTGTCGGGGGGCACTCGCATACACTTCTTTCCAACACCCAGGACAGGGCCTCCGGTCCTTATCCGGTCATGGTCAAGAACCCGGACGGTCGGGACGTGCCGATCGTTCAGGCCTATGCCTACAGCAAGTTCCTCGGCGACCTTGTTGTGACCTGGGACGATGATGGCAACGTGATCAAGGCTGAAGGGGAGCCGATCCTCCTGGATGCGTCTGTGGAACCCGATGCAGAGTTTGTTGCGCGCATTGGTGAGCTGGCGCAGCCGCTGGATGAAATCCGCAACGAAGTTGTGGCTGAAGCGACCGCGGCGATCGGCGGTGAGCGCAGCGTCTGCCGGGCTGAGGTCTGCGAAATGGGCGTTCTCGTGACTGAGGCCATGCTTGACCGCGTCAAGGATCAGGGTGTTCAAATCGCAATCCAGAATGGCGGCGGTTTGCGCGCATCGATTGACGCCGGTGAAGTCACCATGGGCGAGGTCCTGACGGTTCTGCCGTTCCAGAACACGCTGGCAACATTCAAGCTCAAAGGGGCGGACGTGGTCTCGGCTCTTGAAAACGGAGCCAGTCAGATTGAAGAAGGCGCGGGCCGGTTTGCCCAGGTTGCAGGCCTGAAATACACGATCGACAAATCGCAATCGGCCGGTCAGCGTATCTCAGACGTCATGGTGCTCGAAAATGATGCCTTTGTGCCGATTGATCCGGAAAAGGTCTATGGCGTCGTGTCGAACAACTACATGCGCGGCGGCGGAGATGGGTATGCGATTTTCGAAACCAACGGCATGAATGCTTATGACTTCGGTCCCGATCTTGCTGATGTGGTGGCCGCTTACCTCGGAGAGCAGAAAAGCTACAAAGCCTATACGGATGACCGCATCACTGTGAAGTAAGGTCAAACGATCTGAGGCACTTTTCGCGCCGGTTCTGAGGAAACTTAGGGCCGGCGTTTTTGTTGTTGAGTTCGGGGAGTGAGGTGCCGCTGCGTTCAACAGGTTAATTGGACTTGTGGTCCGGACTCATATACGTGTGGTAACGTACTGTTAAGAATTTGAAATCGGTGATGGAAAACCAGAACGTGGTTCCCAGGCATGCGTTTGACGTCTGATACGATACTTTGTCTGGTGATAATGGCCGGTCTTCTGTTTTCCTCTGCAGTAGCCGAGGCTCAGGAAGCGGACATTAGCAGCCAGTCGGAAATGTCTGCAGATGCGTTGCTGGCGCGGCAAACCGTGCTTCTGGCAAAAATGCTTGAGCGGCCGGCCGACCTCGACATTGCCTTCGAATATGCGACGGTCTCGGTAATGGTCGGCGACTACGAGGCTGCGATCTCCACCTTTGAACGCATGCTCATATTTGCGCCGAATCTGCCACGCGTAAAGCTGGAACTGGGTGTCCTCTACTACCGGCTGGGATCGTTTGAAACGGCGCGCTACTATTTTCAGTCGACGCTGGAGACCCCGAATGTGCCGGAAGAAGTCCGGCAGCGGGTCGAAACATATCTGTCCGCAATCGCGTCGAAACAGCAGCCCACCCAGTTCCGCGCCGATGTCATCATTGGTACCCGCTATCAGTCTAATGCCAACGCCGCCCCTGGCGGGCGCCGCGTCACCTTGAACGGCAGGGACTTTATCCTCGACGATACCGCGACGGGTCAGGCTGATATAAATGCGTTTGTCGCTGGCCGCGCCTATGGGTCTTATGATCTTGGAACCCAAGGAGACCTCATAGAAACTGATGTGGTGTTTTATGCCGCGCGATTTGCCGATCAGGTGCGGCTCGACACTGGTCTTGCAGAAATTACTCTCGGTCCCTCCTTCAACATGGCGCGCTTCAACTTTGATGATGTGCAACTTGGCATTTATGGCGTTGCTTCCGGTGTCCGGCTGAACCACGCGAACTACAATGGCGCGCTGGGCGTTGGAACCCGGCTGGTCGCCCGGCCGGACATTCAAACGGAAATCAATGCAAAGCTGGAGTGGCGCCAGCGCTGGTTCAATGACACTTCCGAGTACCCGACGGTGTCCGACCGGAACGGATATTTCGTACAGTTTGCCTCCAAGATCTCGCGCCAGTTGACCAAGGGCTTGCAGATGCGCGTCCTTGCGCTCGCGGATTTTGAGGAAACTCGCATCAAGTCACAACAAAGCTGGGAAGCCGGAGGCGGGGTGGGGGCAACCTACCAGTTCGCATCCCCCGTCAAACAACTGCCGCATCTATGGTCGATTGATCTGGAAGCGGGATACATTTATCGCGCCTATGACGAACCTGACCCGTTGGTGAATGCTGCCGTCAAACAACGGGACCATGAGGGATGGCTGCGCGCGGCGCTGAATGTTCCGCTTAAATACAACGTGTCGGCGGGGCTCGTCGGCGAGGTCCGGAGGCAAAACTCCAACTATGACCTCAGCAGTTACTCAAACGTCTCCGCAATGTTTTCGTTGCGAAAAGCATTCTGACAGGGAGGGAAGCGCATGATGCCGACATCAAAGTTCACTCCTTCTGTGCGTAGGCGTTGGGGCGCTGTTGGTGCGACTGCGCTTTTGTCGTTGTTCTTAAATGATACAGTACAAGCAACAACCGTTGGAACGGCGGCTGCCGTTAATACAGATGCATTCGGAACGCCGCCCGGTGCTGTCCGCCAGGTGAAGCTGCTTGGCGACAACGTCCTCTACAATGAGCGCATCGAAACGTCCGGTTCCGGCCTCGTTCAAGTGCTGTTGAATGATGGATCCACCTTCACGGTTGGGGCAAACTCCGATCTTGTGATCGATGAGTTTGTCTACGATCCAAATGCGGGAACAGGAAAACTTGTCGCGTCCTTCGGCAAGGGGGTCGTCCGGTTTGTCGGCGGAAAGGTCAGCAAGCAGAAGGGCGGCGTTTCGGTTAAGACGCCGGTTGGCACGATTGGCATTCGCGGCGGCATGGCCAATCTCAACTTGAATGGCGACAACCCGGTCTTTTCGCTCCTCTTTGGCGATGAGTTGACCTTCACCGGGTCAGATGGAACGAACCGGCGTATCTACACCGCCGGTTATTCCCTGCAGGTCGGAACAGGCGGGCAGCGCGGCGGTGTTCGCCGGACAACGCCGGCTGATCTGGCTTCGGCGCAAAGCGGCCTGACTGCAAGATCTGGTCAGTCCGGCGGGACACGCACGCCGCCGACGGCTCGGCAAATCGCGCGATCTGGTGTTCCGAATGTAAATTCACGTCTCGGCCACATTCGCACGGCGCCCGTGCCCAAGCCCAGAAGTGTGCAGCCGAGATCGCCGGCGCGGGCAGAAGCCAATTTGCTGCAGGTTCAAAAGAACACACAGCAACGCACAATCAATCAGCTTGCCGATGAGACTATCGGCGGGAATGACCCTACCGGGGGTGGAGGTGGTGGGGACGGCGGAGACACGACCGGCGGAACGGGAGACACCGGTGGAGAGACCGTCGAAACAACGGACGTAGCACGGATCCTGACTGCCGGCGTTGAATTCACACCATCCTGGGACACAACTCGCACCGTCTTGGCGCCGGGTGCGCAAGGACTGATTGGTGGCAGCAGCGGAACCGATATGCCGGTCACTTTCACGGTTGGAGAAATCACCACCGGCACTGCGACAGCCCTCTACAAAGCGGAGGTCGAAGGCAACAAGATCTATCAGTTCGCTTTTGAGGGTGACGGGCAATACTACTATGCCCAGACCTATACGGATCAGGACGTTGTTGCTCAGCTGGGTGAGTCAGACTTCATTCCGGTTGCACCGACAGTCGACCCGGAAACGGAAGGCAACGTCACCTCCTATGCGTGGGGCGTGCAATTTTACCACGAAGACTTTGCCACTTTTGCGCATCTGCCAAACGTTACGCCCGGTGGAACCACCAAATTCGACATTGAGAGTATGGTGGTCGGCATTCATGGAGTGGGCACTGATTTTTCAAGCTTCGGCGATGCAAGCGGAACACAGTCCATCCGGATTTATGATCTTGCAACCGACCTGACCTTGGCCTTTTCGCTTGGCACGGCGGGGGATGGCAGAACCTTCACGCCACTCACCACCGAAGCGCTCTTCGTCAATCCACTGGCCGCCGCAGAGCTCGGTGAGAGCTTCCTTCAAGATGTCACTTCGACCGGGTTACTGATGATCGAAAGCGACCCTGTAACCTTGGAGAGCGCTCATTATCTGGCCGGATCGTTTCACATTGACGGGACTAGTGAAAACCAAGAGTCTTTTATTTCATTGGCGGTTGGAGATGTTACGGCGGATGAGGCCAGTGGCCTCCTTTCGATGAAAACAGATCGGCGCGGAGGCCACCGGATTGCCAGCAGCCAGAGCGCCGGGCTTTACAGCGGTCCGGTCGGAACAATCGCCGGGCCGGATGATGGACACTTCTTTGGCAGCAATGCTCAAAGCTTTGTTTTCGGCAACGCCCTGGCAGACGGCGGTATCGATGATGCCTATGACGACAGCTATGTCAGTCAGCCTGACATCTTTCCAGCACCGGCGACAGTCTCGTCGAGCCTTCATGTTGCGCGGCTGAGTGGCACCGTCGATGCCACCATCTTGACCCGCAGTGATCGGACACTGTCCGGTTATGCCGCCGGCGTTTTGGAAAGCAGCGTCAACCTCTCGGGGCAGGGCGTTGGTCCGGTTGTGTTTGCTAGCGAGAGCGCTGCGGATCTTTCCGTATCATTCAATGGTGCTGAGTATTCGCTCGGCGGCAGTTTGACCGTCCGTGACAGTCAGGACCTCGATCCGGATGTTGCAGCTTACACCGTGCGATTTGGCTCCAACAGTGACGGATCCGGCACGGATCGCGCCACCTTTATTGGCAACGACCTCTATGCTGCCCGCGACGCGTCCGATGCTTCAGAGACTTATCTGACGGTCGATGCCGTGACGCCCGTCGTCCCGACACCGGATCCAGATCCGGACCCCGCTGGGGGCGGTGGGGGAACAGGACCATTCACAGGTCTGGCGGAGCCCAGGAATGGAGGGCTGGAGGGGTCTTTTCAGGCAGCCAGCCGTGTCGCGTCGGCCCTTGCCAGTGATGCGGGGCACACCCTGCAGCAGGATCCGTCCCAGGATGCCAACACTTATTTCGTGCCGAACACACTGATCGGAACTGCAGATGATGCGATCATGGCCGGAACCACAGAGTGCACCTGTGCCTTTCTGGAGTGGGGCTATTGGGGCACAAAACTTTCCTATGACGACACGGGCGGTGTGTTGGACGGTGCCAACAGCCGGAAAGATGCGTTTCATCTCGGGACCTGGGTTGCCGGCGACGTGACCAATGCCGCCGATCTGCCGACCAGTGGCAGCGCAAGCTACGTTGGGCATGCTGCCGGCAGCGTTGTGAACAATGGGGCGCAGTATCTTGCGGCCGGTGACTTTCGGATGACGGTTGATTTCGCCCGCCGCACCGGATCTGCCAACATAGCCAATTTCGATGGCCGCACATTTGGCGCGGATCTGACCGAACGCGCCGTTGATATCGGAAACCAGTTTTCCGGAAACTTGGTCGGCAGTGTTGGATCAGGTTCCATCAACACCTCTATCGTCGGCGGCCCGTCATCCAACTACGAGGGCGTGATCGGCAACTTCAATGCGGTTGATGGAACTTGGTCGGCGAGCGGCATCGTTGCTGGCGAGATGAACTGACCGCTGCAGACAGAAGCGTCTCTATCACCTGCGGGTGAGCGGCTGCTCACAATGACAAATGGTAGGCCGTCATGCAGCATATTACAAAAGCGGGCCGCCGTTTCCCCAAGCTTGCAACGATCCTTAAGTAACTGAAAGTCTTGGTTTTCCGTTGGTTATAGGAAGTGGCGCACAGTTTTCCGACAGGTATTTTCCCATGTTGTGAAAAAACTTTGCCGGGGTGCTGGACAAGGATCAAACGAGCTTCTATAAGGACCGGGCTTTCGGCGGACGGGGCATGCCTCCCGCCACATCAAAGCACGCCCAGATAGCTCAGTTGGTAGAGCAGCGGATTGAAAATCCGCGTGTCGGTGGTTCGATTCCGCCTCTGGGCACCACTTTTTCCTTCAAAGATTTCGCCAGTTTAAGCGGCACGTCCGTGTGCTGTTCTCGAGATTCTGACTTCTGCCCGGCGGCGCCGATTTGTAAAATCGAAAACCGGGGTAACCGGCTATTGGTTCGGGACGATGTGGGCGCATTTGGAGTATCATCACTCCTTCATTTGCTTAATCCCTCACCACACCAATACGCTAAAACGCTTCCAGCTGCGTGCCGTGGATGACTGCTTTCCAAAGCCCCTTCAACCTGCTTACACAGATTCAACGAATGAGTTTTGGCTATCGCAGAACACCTTACAAGGAAGGCACACCATGAATTTCAACTGAACGCAAAGCCAATTCAATCTGCTCGAGAACCGGACGCTTTAGAGCAAGACAGCAATGATTTGAGCCCTGGGACCGAGCGGCCAAACTCCTAACGTCCAACAGGATTAAGGGGTGGCAGGGGCGTTTTGGATTTACGCTGGACCTGCGTTTTCGCTTGGTGACGGACACCGGCGGCAGAGGTCTTGATCTGCGACCAGGCATCATGGACAGATGCTTTTGAGGCTTGGCTTTGACTGCCATAAATGGCACTGCCCAAAACCGTAAAGGCATGTTCAAGGGGTGCCCAGTCAGGTTGGATCTCCGAAGATTTTAACCGCTGCTTCCACAAAAGTCCGCTTGTGATAGCTGCCGAATAATCCTGGGCGTCGATGGCCTTGTTGAAGTGCCGGTAAGCAAAATATTCGGTCGCCTCATACTTTGCTTTTGCTCCATGGAACAAGGTCACTGCTTTTGGAACGAACTTGCGCAAAAGCCACACGAAAAGACCTACCAGTAGCAGCGCAGCAGCGCCCCAATACGCCATGGATCGCCAGTTCAATGCCTCTGATTGCGGTTCTGCTGTCACCGGCGGGCCAGTCACAGTAAGTTCAATCGCTGGAACGCTCACCGTTTCGACCTTTTCGCTGGTGAGATTGTACCAGGAGAGTTTCTGTTCAGGAATCCGATAGTTGCCGGCGTTTTCAGGGACGATTGTAACTGTTTCCGTGCGGGTGCCGGATAACTGGCCCCGGTTTTCGGTCTCATTCAGGACCGGGGACGCGGGATAGTAGCTGAGGCCCTCAACCGGGTCTCCAGCACCAATCGGCGGTACAAACATCGGAGCGGCCCCGGTGACCTTGATTGTGGTGGTTAAGGTCAGTGCATCTCCGGCAGACAGGTCATTCGGTGTCCTGTCGACCTCCCGGGTCAGTGTCAGCGCGTTTGCGGCCACGAAGGGCATCAGATCCCTGGCGCTATCTGGTGCTTCGCCAACTATGACAAAAGGCGCGACGTCAACCTCCGCTTTGATTGGCTGGCGGGTATCCGGATCCGCATAGGTGATTGTCACCGGGCCTCCGGGGATTTGGAAGGTTCCGGGCACCATGGGATAAAGACGGTAGGCGCGTGAAACCCCGGACCAGGTGTCGCCGTTGATCCGTTCGCTGGTTGGACTTGACGCGCGCGATGGGAGCCGGACGACGACATTTTGCGCTTCGAAACTCGGGAACTCTGGTGCCGTCGGCATCCAGGTCGGCACCAGGATCGTAATCCGGAAGATCAGCGGCTGGCCAGGGATTGCGGTGTCCTGTTCAAGCGTCGTCCGAACGATCGGCTGCGGCGTTTCCTGAGCCTGAACGGCAGCGGAATTCAGAAAAAGCCAAAGGGCGAAGATGGCGCGGATCATTTTTGACCCCGCGCAGCTTCAAGTGCGAACCGAGATCTTAGGAAGTCGCCTGTGCTGGTGTCCACCGTGCGCATCCATTGTTCGGCGGTTTCCGGAACGGTTTCTGATGTGCTCTGCGGTGGCTGCTGGCTGTCTGTGCCGCGCCCTGCCTCATTGTCATAAACAACATCGTCCGCGCCGATGCCGCTGTCTTCTCCGGTATCTGATTGTTCGCGTGTCGTTTCAATGTAGTCGAGAATGTAACGCGCAAGTTCCAGATTGTGCTGTGCTGCTTTGTTGTCCGGATCCCGTTCCACGGCTTTTTCAAAGGCAACAATGGCAGGCCGGTAAGAGCGGGATTTGATCAGTGAGAGACCTTTCCCTATCGCTGCATCCGCACTTTCCTGCCAGGCATAGAGTTCTGCTGCTTCTTCATATTTGCCGGCCCGGTAGAGCGCGGTCGCCTTCCATAATGGATCTTCAAAAAGGTCTGCTGCTGTTTGATAGTCCTTGTTTTCAAAGGCCATCTGCCCTTGCTGATCGGGGGTGAAGAACCAGTCTTTCCAGCCCTCAGCACGGGCCTCTACGCCGGAAAATGCAAAACTGGCCGCAACCAAGACCACCGCCCATTGCATGGTCCATCCCCGGCGGAACCAAAAGAGCAACAAAACCGCTGCGGGCAGGGCAAAGATCCACCCCTCGTCCTGCCATTGCTGTCGTTTATCCTGTGAGAGCGCGGCCTCATAGGCCGCCGTGATGCGGCGCTGGACAGTCGATACATCGCTGCGATCCGCCGTCAACTCGACAACAGCTGTCCCGGCAATCTGGTTCAGTTTATCGGCCGCGCCAGGGTCCCGGCTGGCAAGCCAGAATAGGACCGGAACGCCGCCTTCAGCGGCATGCGTGTTGAAGGCCGACAGGTCTGCATCGGTAATTCGGTCGAGCAAGAAGAGGATCGTCCCGGGCGCTTCCTGGGCGGCCAGGATAGTGGCGGCCAAGGAGAGCGCGCCGCGTGCGGATTCTCCGTCCCGCGGCATGACACTCGGGTCGAGCCCCTCCAGAAATGGTTTGATCACATCCGGATCTTCCGTCGGTGGGACGACTTGATGCGCGGTTCCCGCATAGGCGACAAGCGCGGTTTTGGCGCCTGCACGCTCTTCAAGGAGGTCCAGCACCTTGTGTTTGGCGCGCTCCAGCCGGCTCGGCGGAATGTCGGTGGCCGCCATTGACTTGGAAACCTTGAGGACGACAACAAGCGGCGCAGTATCCGCGATAAGCGGGTTTGCAACCCGCGACCACGTCGGCCCGGCCGCGGACAAAACCAGGAGAGCGAGCAGCAGGGCTACACCATCGATCGGGCGCAGGCGTTGGCGTTCCTGACTGCCGACGGTGAGGGCGGTGGCCAGATGAGGGGCGATGACATCGGGAAGGTCGATCCCTTGCGCCGCTGCCCGGCGCACCAGCCACCAAAGCGCGGCGATGGGGGCCAGCAACAACAACCACAAGGGGCGGATGAAATGAAAGGCGGCCAGTATCTCCGCGACGTGATCGGTGGTCATGCCGCCCTCCGCCGGGTTTTACGGGTGTGGAGGAGTGCCAGCGTGCCAATGCCGAGTAGCGCAGCCAATATCAGAAGCAAATGCCCAAGCGGTTCTCTCGGGCGGAACGAGCGGGTTTCCACTTCCCGAGGCTTTTGAGCGTCGATCCGGGCATAGATCTCAGCAAGGCCGTTCTCATCTCCCGCAAAGTAGTAGGTTCCGCCTGCCGCATCCGAGATACTTTTCAAGGTACGTTCGTCCAGCCGCTGATCGCCGGTTCCTGCCGGATCGCCGACGCCGATCGAAATGATTTCTATGCTTTCCTTCGCTGCAATCGCGGCCGCATTGACCGGGGTCATGCGGCTGCCGGTATCAGCCCCATCGCTCAGCAGAATCAACAACCTGTCGTCAATCTCGCTCGCCTGAAAGGTCTTGATCGACAGGCCGATTGCATCTCCCAGAACGGTGTGCGGTCCGGCCATACCAACTTCGGTTTGCTCAAGAAGCGCACGGACGGAGGCAAGGTCTTCGGTAAAGGGCGCCTGGACGAAGGCCTTGGCGCCAAAGACGATCAGGGCAATCCGGTCGCCATCGCGGTCTGAAATGAAGTCACCGACAACCCGTTTGACCGCATCCAGGCGCTGCGTGCGTTCGCCGTCTTGCGAGCTAAAGTCGACCTGATCCATTGAGCCGGAGACATCGATCGCGAGCATGACATCGCGGGCCGCCTTTTCCTGAATGATCGACTCGCCGACACGTTCGGGCGCTGCAAGCGCTGTGATCAAAAGGCCCCAAATTGCGATAGCGGCAAGGTTTTGCAATGTCGTGCGTTTGAAAATCACCGAACCGGCTTTCGGTGATTGGCCGGCCGCTGCCGCGAGCCGGCGGAAGAATGGAAACCGCAACGCTGAAACGCGTTCCTGGTGGGGCGGCACAAGCAGATAGACAACAAGCGGCAGTGGCAGCAGAAAAAAGGCATAGGGGTGGGCAAATTCGATCATGCTGCCGCACCTTTGTGTCTTTTGATCCAGATTCGGATCAACGGCTTCAGATCGGCGCCACTACTGGTTTTCTTGTAAGGGGCTTCGGCGATAGCCTTTCCCGGTCCGTCCGAAAAGTCAGTTCCGCCATACGCATGATCCAGAAAGGTGAGCCAATCCGGGCCATGCAGTGCGGCCACGTCCTGACGCGCATAAGCTGAGAGGGCTGTCCGGCGCAGCAGCTCGGCAAGCCGCTGTGGATCGTTTGGGCAGGACGCGAGTTCAGCCAGCGCCTCACGACGGTAGGCCGTTTTCCGGCGCCAGAGCAGAAACCTCCAGCAGCCAACTCCAATGATCACAAGCAGAATTGCGCCCAGCCAAAGCCATCCGGCCGTTTGTGGCAACATGGAAACGGGCGCGGGATCAGGCACTGGCTCCAGCAGATCGATCAGTTCGGTAAGATTGAGGCCGTCCCACGCATCAATCATGGCAATGGCCGCCTGCCTACAAAGGTCAGCCCGGTTAGCCGTTGGACCTGCGGGATCGTGTCTTCACCAGCGCTCAACGGCAGAACCGGGAGACCATAGCGTTTTTGCCAGCTGAGGATTTTCGAAAGCCGGCCGGAGGAGAAATCGGAAAGGCGTTTGTGGATCTCTCCGCTGGCCGTATCAAGTTCGACCTGGAGCTCCCCGTCCGAAACAACCAGTTTGAGACCGGCCGGGATCTCTCCGGCGATTGGATCGGTCACCGGGCACAAGATCAGGTCATTGGTGCTGGCGATCCGGCCGATCAGCGACGCGGTTTGTTCGTCCAGACCATCGAAGTCGGAAATCACGATGACAAGGTGGTTCCTGCGGGCGATCCGGGCGGCAGTTCTCAGCGGTGTACTCAGGGACATTGGCGTGCCGATGGCAGGGGCGTCCGCCCGCAAAAGCTGATTTGCCCGTGAAATTGCCGTCAAGAACCGGTCGCGTGTAGGACGGTTGGCTTTCGGTTTGATCTCTGCCCCAAACTCATCTCCGAATACGATCCCGCCAACCCGATCACCCTGGTCGAGAATACGAAACGCTGCCAGCGCAGCCGTTTCCGCTGCGATGACCGACTTCATGGCATGTTGCGTTCCGAAGAACATGGACATGCGCTGATCGACAAGGATCAGGGCCGGGCGGTCCCGCTCTTCGCTGTAGACCCGGACATGTGGCTTGCCGGTGCGCGCGGTGACCTTCCAATCAATCGTGCGTGGATCATCACCGGGCAGATAATCACGCAGTTCTTCGAAGTTGAGCCCGCGACCGCGCAAGCGGGAGGCATGGCGGCCATTGAAAACGCTCGCGGCCGGTTGACGCGGCAGAAAGCGCAAACCGCGTGCCTGGCCTTCTAGGGCGCGGAGTTGGGGGAGGGTGACATGAATGCGCGGGTCCACTGTGCCAGGCGGTTTCGTTGGCTTGGCTGTCAAACCTGTCCGGGTTCTGGCCGCGTGGTCGCGCATCTCCGGGCTCCTTTCTCAGCACCTTACGTCAGAGCGACGGTCTTGATTATCTCATCGACCACGTTGTCTGGAGTGACGCCATCGCCTTCTGCCTCAAATGACAGGGTTAGACGGTGGCGGAAAACATCCGGTGCGATCGCCTGAACATCAAGCGGGTCGACATAATCGCGCCCATTGAGCCAGGCATGCGTCCGGCCGCATTTGTCCAAGGCAATTGACGCTCTTGGGCTCGCCCCAATTTCAATCCAGCGGCCGAGTTCATCTGAATAGGCCCCCGGTGTTCGGGTCGCATAGACGAGATCAGCCATGTATTTGGCAATCGCATCAGAGACATGAATGCCGGCAATCTCGGCTCGTGCTTCAAAGATGGCTGATTGAGGTATCGCCGGATTTTCATCGCTTTTTGCGGGTTCGTGAGCATCTTTCGCGTTTTTCGCGGATGCTGCCAGCGCCTTTTGCTCTTCGGCCCGGACCAGCTCAATGACCTTTACCTCGTCCTCGACTGGCGGATAGCCGATCAAGACATGCATCAGAAACCGGTCCATCTGGGCTTCGGGGAGGGGATAGGTGCCCTCTTGTTCCACCGGGTTTTGCGTCGCCATCACCATGAACAGCGGTTCCATCTTGTGGGTCGTCCCGGACACCGTCACCTGCCGCTCTTCCATGGCCTCCAGAAGTGCTGCCTGCACCTTGGCCGGGGCCCGGTTGATCTCGTCGGCAAGGACGATGTTGGCGAAGATTGGACCCTGTTCGAACCGAAACGTGCCTTCACCGCCAGCCTGATGGTAGACCTCGGTGCCGGTGACGTCCGAGGGCAGGAGATCGGGCGTAAATTGGATGCGGCTAAAATCGGCTTCCAGGTTCTTCGACATCGCCTTGATTGCACGGGTCTTTGCCAGTCCCGGCAGGCCTTCAACAAGCAGGTTGCCGTTGGCGAGCAGCCCAATGATCAATCGGTCAATCACACCCTCTTGGCCGATGATGGATTGCTGCATGCGGGCCTTGAGGTCCTTGATCCTGGAAAGCGCATTCGACATTGACGGGGTCCAATCTGCTGACTTCAAGAAATTGTTTTAAAGGGGTCTTTCAGGTTTTTGTCGTTTGAGCTCTTCAAGTTCTGCCCGCAGTGCATGGATTTCAGCCGGCACGGTGCTCTTTTCCGGCGGATCGGGCGGGGCCTCTGCAAGATCTGCAATCGCAGGCTTGTCGGCAAACCCACCAGCCTGAAGATACTCTTCCAGAACGCTCCAGATGGTGATGAAAAGGCCGGCGATCACCGGCCCGATCACAAGACCGACCGCGCCAAAACTGGCAAGGCCGCCGAAGGTGCTGACCAGAACCAGTAAATCCGGCATCTTGGTATCGCGGCCGACCAGAAGCGGGCGGAGCAGATTGTCCACGGTGGTCACGGCAAGGCTTGTCCAGGCCGCGAGCCCTATGGCCGCGACATACTGCTCGTTCACCGCGAGCACGATGACACCCGGAATGAGAACAAGCGTCGGGCCGATGCCGGGTATGACAGACAGCACGGCCATCACGCAGCCCCAGAACGCCGCGCCTGGAAGGCCGGCTGCCCAAAACCCGAGCCCACCGAGAAATCCTTGCGCAACGCCGATCAGGAAGGTGCCCTTGATCGTGGCGCGGCTGATAGAGATCACACGATCGCTCAAGGTTTTCTGGACATCGCTCGGGAGCCCGGTATGGGCAAGAAGCTGATGGATCATGTTGGCGTTCTGCGGCAGAAAGAACACCATTGCGTAGATCATGATGAAGAGATGTAGAAAAAACGCGACCGTCCCGCGGGTGGCCTGTGAGAGGGCGCCAACAAAGAAGTCTGCGATCTGGCCCGCCGCCTCGCCAACTTTGGTTGCAACGGTCCTGCTGAGTTCGGCAAAATCGACCTTAAAGGGGATCCATGCTGGCAGCTGGTTCTGAATGGCATCCAGGTCGAGCGTTTCCACCCAGTCACTGATGCTCTTTGCAACGCTCGCCGCTTGGTCCGCGCCCAGAACAAAGATGGAAATCAGCGGGATCAAAACGCCGACGGTGAGGACCAAAAGCGTGAGGGTGACGGCAATGGCCGCTTTTGATCCAGTATGCCGGTACAGCCAGCGGTAAAGAGGCGCCGACATCGCACTGAAAATGGCGGCCATGAAAAGGGCGACCAGGTAGTCCCAGACAAGACCCAGGAACGCGGCGCCTATGGCCAAAGCTGTCAGACCGATGAGAAACAGTTGGAACCGGTGTTTCTCGCTTGGAGCGCCGTCCGGTGCTGCAGTGGTGTTTTCCATCCGGATCGATCTCCACCCGTGATTTCCCGGTTTCAGGTTAGGACCGAACACGACACCCGGACAAGGCAAATATTCTCCCGCTAAGTCTTTAATATGTCAGGGCAACAAGCTAGCATTGACTTCCTCTCTCAAGGAATTGGCTCCATGGGTACCTCGAGTGATCTTCAAAAAGAGATTTTGCAGCTGAAGTCTGATGCCGGTGGAAGACGATCCCGGCGCCGACGGGATAGAACATCGGCTGCCAAGGCGAAGCTGGAAACGCAATCTGATGTACCGGACGCCGGCGACACCCAGACGGATACGGCTCCTGCCTGGGAGAATTCGATCGCCAAAAGCGATCTTGATGACTTGGCACACAAACTATCCGGTCTGGTGGATGAAGCTGAGAGCGAAATCCGAGAACGACCTGTCACGATGGTTCTTGGCGCCTTCGCCTTAGGAATTGTTGTTGGTGCGTTGCTTCGCCGTTAGGAGGTATCCATGGATAGCATAGTAAGGACGATGCGCATCGTCTGGCGCGCGGAACTGCTCATCATTGAAGCCAAACTCGGTGTGGCAGCCAAAAAGATTGGAGCAACAGCCTTTGCCGGCCTGATCTTTGTTTTTGGTCTCGGAATGCTCAATGTAGCAGGCTTTTTCGCTCTGGCGGAGATTTGGGGACCGGTCTATGCGGCTCTGGGTGTGGCGATAGCCGATTTCTTGATCGCAGCTCTTCTTATGGTCTGGGGATCCCGGCTCACCACGGGCCCAGAGCTCGACCTGGCGCGGGAAGTACGGGATTCCGGGCTAGTGGAGCTCGAGGCCAAGGCCGAAGATATTCAGGACGAATTCGAGGAGTTGCGGAGCGAACTCTATGCCCTTAAAGCGAACCTCGTCTCTTTTTCAAAGAATCCGCTGGACGGTGCAATTACAGCTCTGCTGACCCCGATTTTGACACTCTTGATCAAATCGTTATCGAGCAAAAAGGAGTGAGGAAGAAGGAGTCGATAATTGGATTTGCAAACCTATTGCGCTCATGTCGTTAACGTGTGATCCGAACCCCAAACCTCTTGCTCTTTGGAGCGGGTACCGCTTCTAAATATCTGGCTTGTAAGGTGCCTCGAGCCGGAGGTGACCTCTTAGCAGCAGAAGCTGATAAAACCGATCCAATCCATGTCTGACTGCGTAAGACTTCGCTTGCAGCTAGGCTGGGATTTGCTGCGCCCAAATCGATTTTGCTGCACGTGCATTCGAACGACGAACAACAGAACCCGAAAAACGCAGGTTTTCGGCCAGGGCATTTTGGAAACGGACAAGAATGAGCAACATCACGATCCTGGACGGCGGCATGGGGCAGGAACTGGTTCACCGCAGCGGGCGGGTGCCGAGCGGGCTTTGGTCTTGTGAACTGATGATGGAGCGGCCAGATCTCGTCCGCGCCATTCATGACGACTTCTTCGCTGCCGGTGCACATGTCGCGACCGTCAACAGTTACACGCTTCACCGCGACCGGCTGCGGCCCAATGGGCTGGATGATCAGTTTGAGCGGCTTCATCACCTTGCCTGCGACCTTGCCTGTCAGTCGCGGGATGCGCATGGCAGCGGTCTTGTGGCCGGTTGTCTTGGTCCGCTTGGTTGGTCGTACAGCCATGACGGGGCGCCGCCGGAAGCCCAATCCATCGATCTCTATGACGAAATCTGCCGGGTTCAGAAGGATTACGTCGACGTCTTCCTGATTGAGACAATCGCCTCCATCGAACAGGCGCGCGCCTCCCTGACCGCTGCCCTCAGGCACGACAAACCGGTCTGGATCGCTTTGACCGTCGATGATCAGGACGGGGGTGCCCTTCGGTCCGGTGAGCCGCTGCAAGAAGTAGTGAAAGTTGTTAAGGAACTCGGACCAGAGGCGGTCTTGATCAATTGTTCGGTGCCGGAGGCGGTGACCAGGGGCATGGCCGTTCTCGGACAGTCGGGCCTGAAAACCGGTGCCTATGCCAACGGGTTTACGGCCATCAAACCGGAGTTTCTCAAGAAGGGCAGCAGCGTTTCCAAGCTTGCCGCGCGCACTGATTTGACACCTGAAGTCTATGCCGATCACGTGGCTGACTGGATTGATCTGGGTGCGACGATTGTTGGCGGATGTTGCGAGGTCAGCCCTTCCCACATAGCAGAACTGTCGCGCCGGTTTGGCTCGGCGTCGGATCCCGTAGTTGAGGGTAGCGCAGCTTAAGACTGGTTCACCGCCGCGATCGCCGCCTGACCAAGCGACAGCCCGCCATCGTTGGGGGGCAGTTTTCCGGGAACCAGAACCTCGAACCCTTGTGCCTTAAGCTGTTCGTAAAGCCCGTCGGCAAGGATCGCATTTTGCAGGACGCCGCCCGAGAGCGCGATTGTCCTGATATTCCTGTCCCCGGCAAGACGCGTTGCAAGAGCGCTGATCGCAGTGGCAAGTCCCAGATGAAACCGGGCTGCGATCAGACCGGGGGCGCTTCCGCGCCGCAGATCGCTCAACAAAGCGTCCCACATCACCTCCCAGGACAAGATCCCCGGCGTGCCGCTCGAAATGTCAACCGGGTAGGCGGTTGCGCCTTGCTGATAAGGTCGGGCAAGAGCCTCCAATAATGCGCCGGTCTGACCTTCATAGGATTGGTGCATGGCGCAAATCCCAAGGGCTGCGGCAACGGCGTCGAACAGCCGACCGGCCGAAGAGGCCATTGGCGTGTTGAGGCCAATGTCGATCATGTGTTCGATCACGCTCACGGTCTTGCCGGTGAAGATGGGACCGAGGGACGAGATTTCACTTGAAGAGGACCAATCTGCTCCAAAGGCCGCCCGCAGATGCGCCACCAGATTGCGCCAGGGCTCGCGCACGGCGGCCGCCCCGCCGGGCAGTGCAACGGGAAGAAAATGGCCGGCCCGCTCAAAGCCCTCATAGCCGCCAACAAGAAATTCTCCGCCCCAGATCGTGCCATCGCTGCCAAGACCGGAGCCGTCCAGGACAATACCAAGCACCGGCTCGCTGCCCGGGGGCAGGCCGTGTTCAGCCATGCAAGCGGCAAGATGCGCATGATGATGCTGGACCTCGATCAGCGGAATGTGCAGGTCCGCCGCCAGCCGCCGTCCGGCTTGTGTTGAGACATATTCGGGATGGAGATCGACAGCGATGCGGTCCGGTTCAAAATCGTACAGGTGCCGGTAGAGGGTGAGGGTCTTTTCATAGTCTTCCAGGACCCGCCGACTTTCCAGATCGCCCATGTGCTGGGATACGACGGCGCTTCCCCGCCTCAGTTGGCAGAACGTTGATTTGAGTTCACCGCCCATGGCAAGCACCGAAGGGCATTTATTAAATCCGTTGTTCAACGACAGTGGCGCAGGGGCATGGCCTCTTGCCCGGCGCAGGATCACCGGCCCGCCTCGGTCTGCCCGCATCACACTGTCATCCAGCCGGTTGACGATCTCCCGGTCATGCATGAGGAACCCGTCAGTAATCCGTTCAAGATTGCGTCTCGCATCTTCGTTGGTCGTGACTTGTGGATCTTCCGAGCGGTTGCCGGAGGTCATGACAAGCGGGCCCGAAACCGCTGCCATCAGGAGATGATGCAGGGGCGTCGCGGGTAGCATGAGACCGCATTGATCAAGACCCGGCGCCAGGTGTTTGGAGAGCTCTGGCGTCTCTCCGGACGTTGTTCGCAGTTTCACAAGGACAATTTGGGCAGTGCGGTCTTCCAACAGAGCCGCTTCCCTATCGCTGACATGGCAGACTGTCCGGGCTTGCGCCAAATCGCGCACCATCACGGCAAGCGGCTTGTGCGGCCGTTTTTTCTTCTCCCGAAGCCGGGCAACTGCCGCATCGTTCGTGGCATCGACGGCCAGATGAAAACCGCCAAGACCTTTTAGGGCAATGATCTCACCTGCCGCCAGCCGGGATGCTGCCCAGCGGATCGGGTCGGCCGTTTCAATCCGCGTTCCTTCGGTTTCGGCCCAGAGCTGCGGGCCGCAGGACGGGCAGGCGTTGGGCTGCGCATGGAACCGCCGGTCCGCCGGATCGTCATATTCGCTCTGGCATTCCGGGCACATTTTGAACGCAGCCATCGAGGTGCTGGCCCGGTCATAGGGAATGGATGTCACGATGGAGAGGCGCGGCCCGCAATGGGTGCAATTGGTAAAGGCATAGCCATGGCGCCGGTTCGCCGGGTCAAAGATGTCGGCAAGGCAGGCGGGGCAAGTTGCAGCATCCGGGACAATGCCGGTGGTGGCAGGACCTTCAACGCTCTCGACAATCTGAAAGTCTTGCGGCGGACCAAAGGGCTCCGCAAGAACTGCTGTTTCGATGCTCACTATTTCAGAAAGCGGCGGCGCTTCGCATCGGAGCCGCTCCAAAAACCGTTGTTGCCGGTCAGCGGTCCCGAAGATTTCTGCGAGCACTCCGTCGGCATCATTGAGAACATGACCGGTCAGGCCTTCTTCTCGTGCCAGATGCCAGACAAAGGGCCGAAAGCCGACGCCCTGCACAAGGCCTTTGATCCGGACATGTGTTGCGGTCACGGTCATCAGCCGGCCAGTCAGCAGATCCGGGGCAGCTGTTCGCCCGCAAGCCAGTCGACCACACGCACGCCGCCGATTTCCGTTTCCATCTCCACCAGATGGGCATCGTCCTCGGTGACCGTTCCGATCAAGGCCGCATCCCGGCCAAGCGGATGGGCCCGCATGGCCGCCAGCACCGCATCAGCATCGCCAGGCTCGCACAAACACACCAGCTTGCCCTCATTGGCGACATAAAGCGGATCAAGCCCGAGCAGTTCGCACGCGGCTTTTACATCCGGCTTTATCGGAATTGCGTTTTCTTCCAGATGGATGCCGACCTTGGCGGTGCGGGCGATCTCGTTCAAGGTGGCCGCCAAACCGCCACGGGTCGGATCGCGCAGGACCGCGATCCCGGGTGCTGCCGAAATCATACCGGCGACAAGCGTGTGGAGCGCGGCGCTGTCGGAGCGGATTTCCGTTTCGAATTCCAGGTTCTCCCGCCTGGAGAGGATGGCAACACCGTGATCACCTAAGGAGCCGGACAGGAGGATCGCCTGGCCGGGCTTAGCGCACGCGGCCGAGACATGAACACCGTCCGGCACAACCCCCAGGCCGGTCGTGGTGATGAAAACCCCGTCGCCCTTGCCCTTTTCGACGACCTTGGTGTCTCCGGTGACGATCGGAACGCCCGCAGCCTCTGCGGCCCGCGCCATGGAGATAACGATCCGTTCCAGATCGGCGAGCGGAAAGCCTTCTTCGAGAATGAAACCGACGGTGAGATAAAGCGGTTCGGCACCCGCCATGGCGACGTCATTCAAGGTGCCGTGAACGGCGAGAGACCCGATGTCGCCACCGGGGAAGAAGATCGGCGAGATGACATGACCGTCCGTCGACATGACAAGCCGCCCGGCCGCCGATGGCAGCAGCGCCGCATCATTTCCCTGATCCAGGATCGGATTGGTCAGATGGTGTTGAAAGAGATCGGCGATCAGCTCAGCCGTTGCGCGGCCGCCGCCGCCATGGGCCATGTTGATGCTGCCGGTGCGCGCGGACAATTTCGGATCCTGAATATTCATGCCGCGGCCTCTTTTTGCGGCCGGGCCGTCTTGGTGCGGAAACGGCCATAGGTCCAGTAGGCCGCGCAGGCGCCTTCCGACGACACCATGCAGGACCCCATCGGCGTGTCAGGCGTGCAGACCGTGCCGAAGAGCTTGCAGTCGGTCGGTTTTTTCACGCCGCGCAAGATGGCGGGACACTCGCAGGACTTCACTTCGCGCGACTGTTTGGGCGAGATCTCGAACCGCTGTTCGGCATCGAATGCGGCAAAGGCCTCCCGGATCTTCAAGGCGCTCTTGGCAACAGTTCCGAGCCCGCGCCATTCGAACGCATCGCGGATGTCGAACACTTCTGCGACCAGCGCCTGAGCCTTGAGATTGCCCTCACGCGTCACGACGCGCGTGTATTCGTTGTCGACCTCAAAACGGCCCTCGTTGATCTGGCGGATCAGCATCAGGGTCGATTGCATCACATCCAGGGGCTCAAAGCCCGCGATCACCACCGGTTTGCCGAAAATCTCCGCGGCGGGCTCATAGGGCTTCGATCCGATCACCGAGCTGACATGGGAGGGGCCCAGGAACCCGTCGATCTCTACGGTGCCAAGGTCCTGAACATCCGGTGACTGCAGGATATGGGCAATCGCGGGGGGCGTCAGAACGTGATTGCAGAAGACGGAGAAATTACTGAGGTCTTCCTTTTGGGCCTGTTTGATCGCAACGGCAGTCGGCGGTGTCGTGGTTTCAAAGCCAATGGCAAAGAAAACGACTTCACGGTCCGGATTGTCGCGGGCAATCTTCAGGGCATCCAGCGTGGAATAGACCATGCGAATGTCCGCACCGTCTGCCTTGGCGCGGATCAGGCTGCGCTGTTTCGTGCCCGGCACCCGCATCATGTCGCCATAGGTGCACAGGATCGCATTGTGCCGCTCGGCGATTTCCACGGCATCGTCCAGCCGGCGCACGGGCAGCACGCAGACCGGGCACCCGGGGCCATGCACATAGGCCACGTTGTCCGGCATCAGGTCCTGAACGCCATAGCGGAAGATTGCATGGGTGTGACCGCCGCAAAACTCCATGAAATTGTAGGTCCGGCCCGGATCAGCCTCGCGCCGGATGGCAGCCGAAACGGATTTTGCGAGATCCTTGTCGCGGAATTCGGAGACGTATTTCACTGGTCCGCTCCTGTCATCTCGTCGAGTTCGTCCTGAAGCACACCGGCCTCGGCCATCAGCTGAAGCGTGCGGGCCGCTTCGTCCGGGCTGACCTTGTGCAGCGCATAGCCGACATGAACCAGAACGTAGTCGCCAACGGCGAGATCCTCGACCAACGCGGTCGAAATCCGTTTCTTGATACCTTCAAGCGCAACGACGGCCATGTCGTCGCCGTCAAGTTCCGTGATCTTGGCAGGGATTGCGAGACACATGGGCGGCTCCTATTCCGCAGCATCTGTTGCGGCGTATCCGGCGAACAGCTTTTCGCGGGCGGTGCCGATCCAGTCGATCCAGTCCTCAAGACCGTCTCCGGACTGCGCGGAGACCGTGAGCACATTGATTTCCGGATTGATTTTTCGAGCGTTTGCCGTGGCGATTTCGACATCGAAATCGACGTAGGGCAGGAGGTCCGTCTTGTTCAGCAGCATGACGTCGGCTGCGGCAAACATGTCCGGATATTTCAGCGGTTTGTCCTCGCCCTCGGTCACCGACAGGATCGCGACCTTGTGGGCCTCGCCAAGATCGAACGCCGCCGGGCAGACAAGGTTTCCGACGTTTTCAATGAAGACGTAAGCGCCGTCTTTCGGGGCAAGCCGCTCCAGCGCATGACCGATCATGTGACCATCCAGGTGACAGCCCTTGCCGGTGTTGATCTGAAGGGCGGGGACGCCGGTTTCGCGGATCCGGTCGGCATCATTGGTGGTTTGCTGGTCGCCTTCGATCACATAACAGTCACGGGTCTTGCCGAGCCTCTTGAGGGTCTCCACCAGAAGCGAGGTCTTGCCCGAGCCGGGGCTTGAGACAAGGTTCAGTGCGAATATACCGCGCTTTGCAAAATACCGGCGATTGGCATCCGCATAGCTGTTGTTCTTGGACAGGATATCCTGTTCCAGCTGGATCAGGCGGGACTGACTCATTCCGGGGACCGAGGCTCCGGCATCGCCCGTGCCATAATGATGGTGATGGTGAGCATGATGCCCATGTGCGTGTTCCGCGCCATCTTTGATCCGGGTTTCACCGCTCCCGCAGCCGCAAACCGTACACATTACGAGACCTCCAGTTCCTTGATCCGCAGTTCTTCCCCGGTCTTGATCTTGAGCAGATGCGAGCCGCACGACGGGCAGGGATCGAAACGGTCTTGGATAACAGCTGTCGTGCCGCACGCAGCGCAAGTCGCGGTTGCTTCCGGCTCGAAGATGTCCAGCTGCGCACCATCCGCAAGGCTGCCTCGGGTCACGACATCAAAGCCAAACCGCAAGGCCTCCGGCTCCACACCCGACAGGGGGCCGACTTCCAGGCAAACTCGGTCAACCTTGAAGAAGTTCTGGCTGGCCGCTTCGTCTAGCAAGATCCCGAGTATGTTTTCGCACAACGACATTTCGTGCATCGATTGATCCTCAAGCCCCTCAATCGCTGATCCCAACCGCACTGCAATTTATGACAGTCTGCCAGCCCACTTTAGAAGCGGTCCACGACATGGATCAAATGGCAGAAATAAGCAGGTTCGAATGTGACCTCGGCAGTCACACATCATGGCGCCATGGCACCCTGAAATAGCTGCGCTTTCAAGCGACGTCCCTGTTGTCGTCCCGGCTCTCCGTTCTGCTGCGTCCGGGACGATATTCGCGGGGGCAACGAGGTGTGGATCTCGTAGAACATGTCGTGGGGATCTGTGGTCTTGCGCCGGAGACAAAGCTGTTCCACAAGAGCGTCATCTTTCACTCAACACGGCGCAACGATGAGCGAACTCAAGCACATGACCGGGACCGCAGATAGCAAGGTGGAATCACTCTTGAACTTGGCCGTGGCTGCCGGTGCTGAGATCCTGAAGGTTTATGCCGAAGACTTCAGCGCATCGGTCAAGGGGGACGGGTCCCCGGTCACCGTCGCCGATCAGGCGGCAGAGGACGTCATCCTAAATGGCCTCGCAATACACTTTCCGGATGTGCCGGTGGTGGCCGAAGAATCCGTCGAAGCCGGGCAGTTGCCGGAGGGCGGTGCTCGGTATTTCCTTGTTGATCCTCTGGATGGCACCAAGGAATTCGTGAAGCGCAACGGTGAGTTTACGGTCAATATTGCGCTGATCGATGAGGGAACGCCAATTTTTGGCGTGGTCTATGCGCCCGCGCTGAAGGAGATCTACTGGGGCGGCACCTTGCCGGGTGGCGAAGCGCAGGGTGCCTTTCAGGCGCAGGTTTCAGACAACGAAATCGTTGATGTTGGCAAAATCTCTGTTCGAAAGCCGCCAGAGTCGGGATTGAGTGTTCTGGCAAGCCGATCGCATTTGTCTGAAGAAACCGAAGCGCTGATTGCAAAGCTGAATGTTGCCGAGAAAGTCTGTGTCGGTTCCTCGCTGAAGCTGTGCTGGGTTGCTGCGGGACGGGCGGATCTCTATCCGCGCATGGCACCGACCATGCAGTGGGACATTGCGGCCGGCGATGCGGTGGTCCGGGCTGCCGGCGGCCATGTGGTGCTTGCAGAAACCTGTGGGGACTTCGTTTACAGGCTTGCCGAGGGCGCGACCAAAGACGATCTGCGCAATCCGCATTTCATCGCGGTGAGCGATCTGGCGCTCTTGCCATGATGGGCGTTGGGGCGCGTAAGGAAACGTGAAGGTCTTATCAGCAAATATGTCGTTGGCATTATAGGCGTTCGGCACGCGGGAAAGGCAACAGTGACATGACGATCCTGATCACCGGTGGCGCAGGCTACATCGGATCCCACTGCTGCGTGACCTTCTTGGAAGCAGGTCACGATGTCGTCGTGCTCGACAACTTTTCCAACTCCAGCCCGGAAAGCCTCAAACGGATCACCGCGATCACGGGCAAGGAGGTTGCTCATGAAGAGGGTGACATCCGGGACCGAGCCACTCTTGAACGGGTACTGAGGACGTACAACTGCACAGGCGTAATTCACTTTGCCGGGTTGAAAGCGGTTGGTGAGTCCACAGAGGTTCCGCTCAGCTATTATGCCAACAACATCACCGGGACGCTCGAGCTCTTGGCCGCGATGGAGGCGTGCAATGTGCGCCAGCTTATTTTCTCCTCTTCGGCCACTGTTTATGGCGAGCCAAAGTTCCTGCCCTTGACGGAAGATCATCCGCTCAGTGCCACCAACCCCTATGGCCGCACAAAGCTGATGATTGAGGAAATTCTGGGCGATGTCTCTGCGAGTGACCCGCGATGGCGCTTCGGCATCTTGCGCTATTTCAATCCGGTCGGCGCCCACAAAAGCGGCCTGATCGGGGAAGACCCGCAAGGGATTCCGAACAACCTGATGCCGTTTGTCTCGCAAGTCGCCAGCGGTCGACGCGATAAACTCTCGGTGTTTGGCAACGACTATGACACGCGCGATGGCACCGGTGTCCGCGATTACATCCACGTGGTCGATCTGGTGGAAGGCCACCTGCGCGCCTATGCGGCGCTGGCGTCGCTCACAGACACGGACAACAGCTTTACCGTCAATCTGGGGACCGGAACCGGCTACAGCGTTCTGGAGATGGTGAAAGCCTTTGAACGGGCGTCAAACCAGGCGATACCTTATACAATCGCTCCGAGGCGTCCCGGGGACGTCGCCGAGGTGTATGCCGACACAAACAAAGCGGCGGACAAGCTCAATTGGACCGCGGACCGCGGCCTGGAAGACATGTGCTCCGACACCTGGAACTGGGCCTGTAAGAACCCGAAGGGCTATGGCGCGTCGAGCGATTAAAACCCTACGACAAAGGCCCGTAAAAACCGCGGCGCAATGAGCGCCCCCAGCCTGGGCGCTTGTTCTTTTCCGCTTCTAGTGCCGCAGCTTCCCAATCGTAAGGCAGGATCTTTTCCTGAAAACTCCATCCTGATGCACCTTTGGTCATCAGCGCATACCGCGCGTGCGGGCTGCCAACTTCCATTGTGTGGCGGTTTGGGTGATCGTCTTCATAAGACGGCAAGCCGACGCTGCCGGGGTTAAGGATCGTCTGCCTCGTCTCATGAAGATGGATGACCCGCGGAATATGGGTGTGACCGCAGCAGATGATCGGGGATGTTTCGCCTTTGAGCTCAGCAATCAACGTTTCTTCATCCGGCAGATGACCTTTGGGGCCCTCCACCTTTTCGGTCAAATACCGGTCGTCATTGTCCGGTGTGCCATGGCAAAGGAAAACGTCATCACTCAACCGAATGGTCGGTTGTGTCGTCTTCAGCCAGTCACGGCTTTGCCGGGACAACCGTTCGGCTGTAAAGGCGTCCGTCGGGCCCATCTTTTCAATCGGATTTTCAAGGACGATCCGATCATGATTGCCGCGCACCGTCGGCCACTTGGTTTCGCGCAGGATTGAAGCCGTCTCCTCCGGCCACAGAGGACCGGAGACGCAATCGCCAAGATTGACGACGACATCAGGAGCTTCGCCGGTAAGATCCGCCAGCACCGCTTCCAGTGCTAGCACATTCCCGTGAATGTCCGAAACAACCGCGACTTTCATGAGTGATTGCCCCATTTACACCCTGCCATCCCTGCAAAAGCAGGGATCCAGTAACCCGGAAAGATAGACAGGAACCCTGACAGCCGTTTGAAGGTCCTGGGCCCCTGCCTGAGCAGGGGCGGCACAGGGTCGTGCGGTCAGCTCTCCCCGAACACCCGCTCAAAAATCACGTCGACGTTCTTGGTGTGATAGCCAAGATCGAAGCGATCGCGGATTTCTTCTTCGGACAGGTAGTTGCGGACGTCTTCGTCATTGAGAAGCTCGGTGAGGAAGTCGACCTTGGCGTCGCCGGACACCTGATAGCTGTCCCAGACCTTCATCGCGTTGCGCTGAACGAGGCGGTAGGCGTCTTCACGGGAGGAACCTGCTTGCGTCAAGGCGAGCAGGATCCGCTGGGAATGCACGAGACCGCCGAGACGGTCCATGTTGCCCATCATGCGCTCCGGGTAGACCACCAGCTTGTCGATGACGCCGGTCAGGCGCGCCAGGGCAAAGTCGAGGGTGACGGTCGTGTCCGGGCCGATCATGCGCTCAACGGACGAATGCGAGATGTCACGCTCGTGCCAGAGCGCCACGTTCTCCATGGCCGGCACGGTGGACATACGCACCAGACGGGCAAGGCCGGTCAGGTTTTCGGTCAGAACCGGGTTGCGCTTGTGCGGCATGGCCGACGAGCCTTTCTGACCCTTGGAGAAGAATTCTTCTGCTTCCAGAACTTCCGTGCGCTGCAGGTGGCGGATTTCGGTCGCAAGACGCTCGATGGACGAGGCGATGACCCCAAGGGTCGCGAAGTACATCGCGTGGCGGTCGCGCGGGATCACCTGGGTAGACACCGGCTCGGCCTTAAGCCCAAGCGCCTTGGCGACATGTTCTTCAACGCGCGGGTCGATGTTGGCGAAGGTGCCGACAGCACCGGAGATGGCACCGGTGGCGATTTCCTCGCGGGCATTCAAAAGACGCGCCTTGCAGCGGTCGAACTCCGCATAAGCTTGAGCCATTTTCAGGCCGAAAGTGACCGGTTCGGCGTGGATGCCATGGGACCGGCCGATGGTGACCGTGTCTTTGTGCTCAAATGCCCGGCGTTTGATAGCCGCCAGCAGCTCGTCCATGTCCTTCAAGAGAAGGTCGGTCGCCTTGACCAGCTGGATGTTGAAGCAGGTGTCCAGAACATCCGACGAGGTCATGCCCTGGTGCACGAAGCGGGCATCCGGTCCGACGATCTCTGCAAGATGGGTCAGGAAGGCGATGACGTCATGCTTTGTCTCCCGCTCGATCTCGTCGATGCGGTCGATGTCGAAGGTGGCGCTTCCACCTTTTTCCCAGATCGTCTTGGCAGCGTCTTCGGGGATCACGCCGAGCTCCGCCAATGCATCGCAGGCATGCGCCTCAATCTCGAACCAGATGCGGAATTTCGACTCCGGAGACCAGATATCGACCATGTCTTGGCGGGAATAGCGCGGGATCATCGCAGGTTCAGTCCTCGTCTTGGGAAGTGTTGGCTGCGGGATAGCAGAGCGCGCCCGGCCCTTCAATGGAAAGCCGCCGTTTTTGCTTGCAGCGGGCCGGGGAATATGACTGATTATCGCGCAACTCACCCATTTCTGGTGTCGGAGGCCTTCATGACCATCTGGCGACCCGCCAATTTCATCACCGTCAAAGCCCTGGCGCTCATCTGGCAAGATGATGCTCTGTTGCTGACCGAGATCTATGACGATCATGGCAATGTAAAAGGCATGCGCCCCTTGGGCGGAACTGTTGAATTCGGCGAAGCTTGGCGCGACACGTTGCAGCGGGAGTTCTTAGAAGAACTCGGTGCTCGGATATCTCTGGGCAGTGACCATTTTGTCCTTGAAAACATCTACGAACACTACGGCCAAACCGGCCATGAGATCGTTTTCTTGTGCCACGCGCATTTTTCAGATGGGCGCTTCTACCGGCAAGATGCCATCCCTTTTCTGGAGCATGATGACACCGAGTGTATTGCCAGATGGATGTCGGTTGCAGAATTGAAGGCAAAACAGATCGAACTCTATCCCGAAGGCTTGATGGAGCGGCTCACCCAACCGGTTGTCGGCTCTGCTGTCAGCCGCCGATACAGCTAAATTGGTGCGCGAGCGCTTGATTCTTTGTGTGTCCGCCAGAAATACTGTGAGGAAGGTGTACGCGGAGACGGAAAGGGAGGCCGGTTTTGGTGCTTACACGGAGCGCAGGTCTGCCAATCGGTTTCTTGTCGGTTTTCATTGTTTGGATGAGTGTGATTTCCGGCCCAACGTTGGCGAACGGGGGATTGGAAGATGTTCAGCGGGTTTTGAACACGCCGGAACGCTTGTCTCTCATCGTTGAAAAACGCCGACGGGAAATCAGCGCTTATTACGGGTCTGAAGATGCGTCTCTCTTATGGCTTGGAGCGGACAGGGCCGGGGCCTTCTTGGATCTCCTGAGAAATGCGCATCTCCACGGTCTTCGTCCGGAAGACTATCCGCGTGCCTATCTGGAAGCTGAGCTCAAGTCCGTTGACGAAGGTCTCAACCCTTCAGAGATTGCATGGATTGAACTGCTGTTCACAGGCCATTTTCTTGACTTTGCCAATGACCTCCGGGCTGGTCGAGTAACGCCTCGGGTGCTCTATCCTGGCGCCTACATGCCCGTCCACACAATCAATGGCACGGATGCCTTGAAGCGGCTCGGGGCCGCATCCCAACTGCCGGATTTCGTGTCGATTTGGGAACCGCAGGACGATACCTACCGCTTGCTGAAGACACACCTTGCGCGCCTGTATGCAGTCAAGGATGGCGGCGGTTTTACATACATGGATATTAAAGAAGAGCTGTCGCCAGGCACACAGAGTGATCAGGTGCCCAACCTGCGGCGCCGGATGTTCGAAGACGGTCTTGTCGGCGAAGGCACAGGTGGAGAGCTTTTCGACAAGCGGCTTGCATTTGCGGTCGCCCAATCCAAACACAGATACGTTCTTCCTGTTTCCAGCGAGGTGACACCCCGGCTTGTCCGCGCGCTGAACATTCCCATTGAACGCCGGATCGAACAGGTCAGCAACGCTATGGAGCGCATTCGCTGGATCCCGCCGGAGTTTTCCAGGGTCAAGTTGTTCATCAACAAAGGCGAGAACCAGTTTGTATTCTCTGAGTCGGGGCGTGTGGTGATGGAAGGTCAGGCTTTTGCCAACTGCCCGGACAGAAACCATGCGAATACGGCGACAGCCATTGAAGCTGTGACCTTTCATCCAACCTGGCAGGTTCCGCTGGAGTTTCTTGGCAATGAATTGCTGCCGCGGTTGAAGGACGATCCGGCGGAGGTTGAGGGTGTTGGGTACTATTTGAGACGGAGAGGGGCGGATGTGCCGCTCAGTTCGCTCCCTTGGGGACAGGCAACGCCGCGCGCCATCAACCGTTTCAAAGATGAGTTCAATCTTTATCTACCAGCTTCAGACGAAAATCCTCTCGGAAGCTACGCATTCCGGCTCCGGCAAGAACAGAAACTGGCGTTGTTCCATCTGGATTCTGCCCCGGAAGACGGTGTGTTCTGCAACCCCTATCTTCCGGCCAATGCGTTTGGAATTGTCGATGGGTTGGCGTTGCTGGAGCAGGTGATCGAACCGAGGGTGTTTCCGGCCGAGGGAATTGAAAACCGGCTCGCACGGGGGGATACGATTACCTTTCCCGCCCGGTCAGGCCTGATGGCCGTTGCAACGCACCAGTCCGTCTGGTTGCAGCATCAAGGCGCAATTCGTTTTGGCCATGATCCTTACCTTGAAGATGCACGGCTCACGGCTGCTTTGTCCGGGAGACCAAAGCCCTAGGTCTCTCTCGCGGAATGTAGTCATTCGCGTCCGGTCTTTCGAAACGGCCCTTCATAGATGTCGTCTTCCAGGGTGCCGTATTCAGCCAACTCTTCGATTTTCTCCTGCGCCATGTAGCGGGCGAATTTTTCTTGCGGCAGTCTCAGGTGAATGGCTCCGATATAGATCACCGTTGCGAACCCTGCGATCAGAAGAATGTCCGGGCCGAGCGGTAAAATTCCAGATCCGCCCCCAAAGGAACCGAGATAAGAAAATATAACAATCCCGGCGAGATAGGGCACCAGCCAGGATGCCTCCCGCCAATCGAGGTTGGCGTAACCGATTTGATATCCGCGGATCATCAGAAGCACAAATCCTGCCGCAAGGCTGAGCCCCAAATGAAGCATGGTATGCCAGCCGGTCCAGTAGATGATCAGCGTTGCAACGACAAAGGCCAGACAGCCAAGAACTGGCGCGGCGGGTAAGGTGAAGGCACGGGGCGCATCAGGGAGCAGCTTTCTCAAGGCGACCACAGCGATCGGTCCGACAATGAAGGACAGAACGATGGTTGAGGTGTTCAGTGCAAGAACTTCATCGAAGGGGAGCGCAAAGAAAAAGAGCGCTGCGACCGCAAAATTGACGAGTAGCGAAAACAGCGGCACGCCCTTGTCCGACAACGTTTCCATGAATTTCGGGAACAGCCCGTTCTGAGCCATAGCAAGTCCCAGCCGGGCGTTGGAGCCCACCGAAACGAGGCCGGAGGCGAAACTCGAAATTCTGGCTGTGGTGTCCAGCAGGCTGACGACCCAAAGAGCGCCAACGGCTGTTGCCAGTGCCGCGAGAGGGCCGAGGTCGCCGCCGAAATGCAGTCCCGACCAGCCGTTTTGCAACTGGGCTGCATCCAATGCGCCAAGGAATGCAATCTGTAGTCCGCCATAGACAAACAGGCAGATCAACAGGCTCAGGATCAGGGCGAGCGGGATGTTGACCTTCGGATTTTTTGCCTCACCGGCCAGGTCGATGACATGACGGAAGCCAAGGAGCGAGAAAATCACGCCGCCGGAAGAAATGGCGGCGAGGATGCCCTTCAGACCCTCCGGTGCAAAGCCGCCATGGTTCGTGAAGTTGGACGGCTTGAAGCTGAGACTGATGATCACGACCGCAAGGAGAACCGGCACGAGGATTTTCAGCCAGGTCAATGCCGTGTTGATCCTGGCGAAGAGTTTGACGCCAAACGCGTTGATCACGGTGAAAACGGCCAGGAGCACGAGGGCGACTGCGAGCCCTCCGGTACTGAGCTCGTTGTCATTGGAATAAAGCCAGGGGGCCAAGGTCTTGGAATACCGAAGGATGGCCTCGACCTCGATAGTAGCTGCCGTGTTGTAGCCAACCCAAGCGGTCCATCCCATGGCCATGGAGACGACTGTTCCATGAGAAAACTGAGGCACCCGCCCGATGCCGCCAGCGACCGGCAGAATTGTGGAGATCTCGGCAAATGTGATCGCGATCAACAGCATGGCAACGCCGCCGATCAACCAGGCAATCAGCGAGGCCGGACCAGCAGATTGCGCGGCGATCATCGGAACAAACAGCCAGCCTGACCCGAGAATTCCGCTGATCGCGACAAACGTGAGGCCAAGCAGACCAATGTTGCGTTGCATATGTGCCAAACGACACCCCCAGACTTTGAACTTCAGCTTAGCCGAAGGGGCAGTCGGATCAAAAGGTGTTTGGCGACGAGTTTTTGCTTCTGTTAGGCGTTTGCAGCCGCAGTCCGGATTGCATCGATGTTGGACTTATAGGCGTCGACTGTACCGCCCTTGAAAACGGCGGATCCGGCAACGAGGACGTTAGCACCTGCTGCTGCAACCAGCGGAGCGGTCTCGGGTGTAACACCGCCATCGATCTCCAGATCGATTGGTCTATCGCCGATCATTTGTTTGATCCGGGCTGTCTTTTCCACCATGGCTTCAATGAACTTCTGACCACCGAAGCCCGGGTTCACCGTCATCACAAGGATCAGGTCAAGCCGGTCGAGCACGTACTCCAGAACGCTTTCCGGCGTTGCCGGGTTGAGCGACACGCCTGCCTTCTTGCCGAGAGCCCGAATGGCCTGCAGCGACCGGTCCAGATGCGTCGTTGCTTCGGCGTGCACGGTGATGATGTCCGACCCGGCTTTGGCAAAGGCTTCCAGGTACGGATCGCAAGGTTCGATCATCAAATGCGTGTCGAACACCTTGTCTGTGTGCGGGCGCATCTTGGCAATGACATCCGGGCCGAAAGTGATGTTGGGAACGAAATGGCCGTCCATTACGTCAAGGTGGATCCAGTCTGCTCCCGCCTCGACAACATCGCGGACTTCCTGGCCGAGCTTGGAAAAGTCAGAGGCAAGGACGGACGGTGCAATAATAATCTCGCGCGGCATTTACGGATCTCCTGCGGGCGGCGGCAACGCCGGTCATAGACTGTTGGCGCCGCGCTACCACGTGTCCGGCAGACCGGCAAGTCAAAGAGCTCGCTCCTAATCGGTTTAACTGTTCACAGCCGTCCGGAGATGGCGAGAAACCGGCCATCAGGCCCTTCAAATCCGTGGGTCGCCATGTGAACGATTACCGTGATGACAGGTGGCTTGTCTTCCGGGAAATAGCTGACGACCTTGTCTATCCGGTAGCCGATCGGGCACCCGCGGCTTTTCGGGAGGCTTTTGTCCAGATGCCGGACGCGCGCTTCTCCGCCATAGACCGTGTTGAGCTGGAACCCCTTCGTGACCGCGCCATAGCTGGCACACGTGTCGTCGGGCAGGGGAAATTCCATCAACTGGATCTCCATCGGCTCATCGATTGGGGGGACGACGGGTCGCAGATTGACCTTCATGTTGAAAGGATTGGCGGAGATTTCCGTGATCGGATTGCTGCCGACTGTCAGTCCGTGACCGTCAATACCGAGGGAATTGAGAAGCGGGTCTGCAGCAGCTCTGTTGGCGGCCCGGGCAGCCTTCAGGAGCGCTACCGGATTGTAGCCGTTGCTGTCATCGATTTCATCGCGGCGGCGAAACGGAGACGGGCTCACCCATTTGTCCTCGTGGACATCGATCACGAATATCTCTGAATAGGGAAAACCGGAGCCGTCCTGAATTCCTGACTGCTCAAAGGCAAAGTAACGGCCATCTTCAGAGTAGCCGAGAATGTCCAAACGGGCCTGATCGCCAGCAATGGCTGCCGACATCGAGCCTGTTATGAACGCAAGATAAGCAACGAGCAGTTTGCAGAAACGCATGACCGGTCTCCCTTCGATTTGTTCAAGAGAGTATCGCCGGGTTTTAGGTCTGTCAGGTCTGCGGCGTCACAGTTTTGAGCTTTAGTCCGCAAAACCATCCGACAAACGGTTTCAGGACCATCGGCAAAATATAGATCGGGAATTGTCCGACTGCGAACCAAAGCCACGTGAGCTCTGGCAGTGTTCCGCCAAAGGCGGCGACCATCAGCCCCATGTTGCGCGTGCCGCAAGTGTGCGCAATGGCATAGGCATCTTCTCGGCTTGCGGGCGAAAAAAGGAGCAGGGTCACACCGATCTGTGCAAAGGCGAGGCAGAAAGTGATCGCGGTCAAGCCGAGGGTAAAGCCAGGTTTGTCCGCGAAACTCGCCGCAACGCCATCCATCGCCGCAATCGCAAAGATCAAAAGCAGGAGAACATTCAAGCCGCTGATCATGTTTGCGCCGTTTGCAATCCGTTCTTGTCCGGCAATCCGGCGGATCGCCATTGCAGTAAGAAACGACCCAACAAGCAGAAATGACAGTTGCGCAGCCAAGCCACCGATACTCAGCGGCAAGGCATCCCCCAGCATCAGCTCGCCGATGAAAGGTGCCGAAAGCGGCGTAATGATGAGGGCCGCAACGGAAAGCGCAAGGCTGAGCGTTCCATTCAGGCCCAGGAGATAGATAAAGGCCGGCGCGGCCATAACCGGCGGGGCGGCCGTGGAGATAAACAAGGCCAGCACAAGCTCAGGTCCAAGCGTTTCCGGTCCAATCAACTGAACGGCCGCAAAAGCAATCAACGGCACACCGAGCATCATCCAAACGAGTGCAGTGAGGAGAAGTGTCGGTCGTTTCAAACGCAGTTTGATGGCTTCGATATCGACCCTCAAGAAAGCCAGTACCAGCAGGCTGAAGACGGAAACACCGAGATAGGGTCTCAGATGTTCCGACAGGGCTGGTAGCGCCATTCCGATGAAGATACTCACAGCCAAAGCGGCCGTTCCATGCTGGCCGATCCATGCCACAGCTACCGCGAGCATCCGAATCATTTAAAATCAACTCCTGAAAATCGCGTGTGGGCAGGGACTTGCGGTTCTTTTAAGGGAACTTGACCGGACTTGCCAATCACGATGGCGTCCTGCCGTCGGACTGTGGGCCATGACAACTTCGAAACAGATGCAGACATTTGATGTGATGGTCCTGGGAGCCGGAATTGTCGGTGTTTCGACCGCAGCGCATTTGCGCCGCCTTGGCCTGGATGTCGCTTTGATCGACCGGAAGCATCCGGGCGGCGAAGCTTCTGCGGGCAACGCAGGCGTCGTCCAGCACAATGGGTTTGTACCGCAAGGTCTGCCGAAAAATCCGGTGGCGTTCCTAAAGTCATCCTTCAATCTTGGCGGACCATTTTCGTACAGTCCGCTTACCTTGGCGAAGATGCTCCCGTGGATCCGGCAGTATGTCCAGGCAAGTTACGGCGAGGCGGCAGAGGCATATTGCCGGGCTATCATGCCGTTGCGCCAAAAGGCGGTCGAAGCGCATCTTGATCTTGCCGAGCAGTCAAATGTCGGCCGTTTTTACCGGAAGGGTGGTTGGCTGCACCTGTACCGAACGCCAGCCAGTTTTGATGCAGATGATATGTCCCGGTACTACGCCCGGATCTACGGTGTTGATTACAAGGAAATGGACGGCGGAGAAGCCAGTGTTCTGGAGCCTGGGTTGAAGCTTTCAGGCATCAAGGCCGTGCATTGGACCGAAAGCTGGTCGGTCTCCAACCCGGCTGCTGTCGTCGATGCATTCTGGCGGGGATACATCCAAAATGGTGGTCAGTATTTTCGCGCAGACGCCAAAAAGCTGATCCGCCAGAGAGGCGGGTGGGGCCTCGAGGGAGAACGCGGGCCTGTGTTCGCCCGCAATGTCGTCGTTTGCTTGGGCGCTTGGTCCATGGATGTCCTGAAGAAACTTGGCGAGCAGTATCCGCTGGCCGTCAAGCGCGGCTACCACATGCATTATAGGCCGCTCTCCGGGGCGTCCCTGTCGCGCCCCGTCGTGGACATCGACAACGGGTTTGCATTAACTCCAACCGACTTCGGTATCCGACTGACAACGGGAGTGGAGCTGGCAGGTCGCGACGCGCCGCCGAACCTGCAGATCATCAAACAGGTCCGGCGCAGGGCAGAAGAGATCTTTTCTCTCGGACGCGCGCTTCATGATGAACCATGGGTGGGAAGCCGACCCTGTGTGCCGGATTCTCTTCCGGTCATTGGACCATCCCCGTCAGTAAAGGGGTTGTGGCTCAATTTCGCCCATGGCCATGATGGTTTTACGCTCGGACCGGTCTCCGGCCAGATCATGGCCGATATGATTGCCAACAAACCTCTTGTTGCGGATGTAACGGGCGTCTCGCCTAACCGGTTTCAAACACAAAAGATATGACGGCCCGGATTTAGCTGGAAGGCCCGATATAGGTCGCCTTGATTTGGTCGATCGATCCGTCGTCTTTCATGCGGCGGATGATCCGGTCGTACTCGGTCTTTAACTTGTCCATATCCGGGTGCGTCGAGGCTTTGGAAAAGACATTATAATAGGCCTTTGACTTCATTGGCTTTGGAAGAAAATCGATCTTGTTGCGATAACCGCCGATATGAGCCTGGTGCAGTGTCGAGATGGTGTTCATCGGAACCGCGTCGATCCTGCCTGCGAGCAGCTTGTCGATCTGCAGGGAATTCTCTGAGACAAGTTGCAGCTGGAGGCCCGCGTCCCAGAACTCCGGGGTGTAGGAAATTCCATGCGTTGCACCGATTGTTATTGAGCGCAGGTCATCGAACTTCGAAAACGTGAACTTGCCGCGATCTTCCGCCCTGATGAAGAAATTCCAGTCCAGATCGATGTAGCTTTCGTTTGGGTAGTCCAAAAAGGTGCGGCGGTCTTCGTTTTCCGAATACAAAAGCAGCATATCGATCCGCCCGGCTTTGGCTTCGACCTGCAGGCGCTGGTCGGATTCAATAAGCAGCACTTCATAGTCTATCGCCAGTTCGCGCAGGACCTCGTCCGTCACTTCAATGTCGATGCCGCGGACTTGTCCGTCTGCCTCGTATTTGAACGGGGCTTGAGGATTGGCGGCGATGATCAACGGACGGGCTGTCGCCGATGTTTGCCACGTCGCAGCCAAAAGACAGCATATGCAAAACAGACCGATTTTCCGAAGCACGCCTAAAAACCTTCCCAAGTCACTGCCGGACAAACACACGGGAGGTTTCACTGTCCCATGCAATAGCCAAACAAACAGTGAATTTTGAAGAGGCCGTAAGGTGCTGCGCGTCTCAATTCTCGCGAAGAGGCAGTGCAGCGGTATCCTTTACCGTGTTGACAACGATACGTGACTGAACGTCAGATACCAGTGTATTGTCGAGAAGCTTCAGGCGCAGGAAGTCGTCATAAGTCTTGATGTCATCGGTTACCACCTTGATGAGGTAATCGACAGCACCTGTGATACGTTCACAAATAACGACTTCCGGCCAGTGATGGACGAGCTTGTCGAACGTCTCCATGTTTTCGCGGCTGGGAACGGCAAGCTTGACGAAGGAATAGGCGACAAAGCCAAGGCCCACAGCTTCGCGGTCTATGATCGCGGTAATTTGCTTGATGATGCCTTGTTCCTTCAACCGTTTGATGCGGCGCCAGCAAGGGGTTTGGCTCATGCCGGCCTCTTTGGCGACTTCTGCGATTGAAAGGGAAGCATCCCTTTGCAAAACGCGCAAAACACGGATGTCGGACGGGTCCAGAAGATTCTTTTCGGTCATTGGGTCATTTTCGGAAATTTTATGCTGCCTGGTGACGAATTGCGGTGACGATAGCACAGAAATCGCTGCTGAAAAGGAGGATATTAACCGGAAATGGAAGTTCGCCGCAGAGGGCCGCCCCGGGGGCGTAGGAGGAGAATACCGAATGGATGTGCTTGTGTCCGATATCAGCCTTGAAGACAAATACACCGCGACGGACGGTCGTGTGTATCTGACAGGCATTCAGGCGCTGGTCAGATTGGCTCTGGACCGCGCGCGCCTGGACCGGCAGGCAGGCCTTAAAACCGGTGGTTTCATTTCCGGATACCGTGGGTCGCCGCTGGCTGGATATGACACTGAGTTGGAGCGCGCCCATCGGCACCTGAAGGGCCTTGAAGTTGTTTTCAAGCCTGGCGTGAACGAGGAACTTGGGGCGACCGCAGTTTGGGGAAGTCAAAAACTACGCGGTGAGGGCGGTGTCGGACGGCCCACAGAATATGACGGCGTCTTTGGTATCTGGTACGGCAAGGCCCCAGGTGTTGACCGGGCTGGCGACGCACTACGTCAGGGGAACGCATCTGGCACGGACCGCAACGGCGGTGTTCTGGCTTTGGCCGGTGACGATCACCTTGCCAAGTCCTCCATCCTGCCTGCGCAGAGCGAATTCTTCTTTGAGCATGCCGAAATGCCGGTTCTGAACCCGGCGGATATTCAGGACGTTCTCGACTACGGATTACACGGGCTTGAGATGTCCCGCTTTTCCAGTCTTTGGACGGCGTTGATCTGCGTGGCCGACACGATGGATGCATCCGCCACCATCAATGTATCGCCAAACCGTCTGCGGATGGTTCGCCCTCTGGAGGGTGATCCTCGCAAGGATTATCATCAAAACCGCGATCTGCTGCTCGGCAACCGGTTGGAAACAGAGCGCTTGGTGCGTGAGCTCCGGATCCCTGCCGCCCAAGCCTATGTTCGCACAAACGGCCTTGATCGTGTGACCTTCGGTGTCCGGCAAAATCCGAAACTCGGCATTATTTCTTCCGGCAAAGCCTATCGGGACCTGCTTCAGGCACTCGATCTCATGGGTGTGACCGAAGACAAGGCCAAAGCGCTGGGCCTCGGCATCTATAAGGTCGCAATGACCTGGCCGATGGAACCGCTCGGCCTGCGGGATTTTGCCCGCGGCGCAGAGAAACTGCTGGTCGTGGAGCACAAGCGGGCCTTCATGGAACCGCAGATCAAGGAAATCTCCTATCACTGGCCGGATATGAGCCGTCCTGAGATTTGGGGCAAACGCCGTCCGGATGGATCGCCGTTCCTCTCAGACGTTCTTGAAATCTCTGTCGCTGAACTCATCGAGGGTTTGATGAAGTGGCTGCCGGCAGACGCTGTCACCGAAGAAATGCAGGCCGTTGCTGCGCGCATGACCAAGCAGGCCATGTGGGCGCAGGGCCATGCGGAACGCGCCTCCCGTGTGCCTTACTTCTGTTCCGGCTGTCCACATTCAACCTCGACCAAGACGCCGGAAGGCTCCCGGTCAATGCCGGGTATCGGCTGTCATGCCATGACCGAAATGGCAGGCCGGACCACGGAAGGCCAGATCCAGATGGGCGGAGAGGGCGTCCTTTGGGTTGGTCAGCAGCCGTTCTCGGGCGACAGCCATGTGTTCGCAAACGTCGGCGATGGAACATATTTCCACTCCGGTATCCTTGCGATCCGTCAGGCGCTCGCGGCCAAGGTGCCAATCACCTACAAGATCCTTTACAACGATGCTGTGGCCATGACCGGTGGTCAGAAGCATGATGGACAGTTGAGTGTTCCGCAGATTACCCGTCAGTTGGAAGCTGAAGGCGTAGAACGCATTGCGGTGGTCTCCGAAAATCCGGATGCTTACGGATCGTGGACACCAATTGCGGCCGGAACCAAGGTCTATCATCGCGACGAGTTGATGGATGTGCAGAAGGACCTGCAGACCTTCAACGGCGTTTCCGTAATCGTTTACGACCAGACCTGTGCAGCCGAAAAACGGCGCCGGCGGAAGCGCGGTCTATTCCCGGATCCGGATCAGCGCCTGTTTATCAACGATCGCGTCTGTGAAGGCTGCGGTGACTGCTCGGTCCAGTCCAACTGCCTTTCGGTTGAACCGCTGGCAACGCCTTTTGGCGAAAAGCGTGTTATCAACCAGTCGAGCTGCAACAAGGACTTTTCCTGCATCAAGGGTTTCTGTCCGTCCTTCGTCGAGATCGACGGTGCGGCGCTCAAAAAGCCGAAAAAGGCTGACGTGGATATTGATGCGCTGGTCGAACAGTTGCAGGAACCGGTTCTGCCGGCGCTCGACCGGACGCAGAACGCGTTGGTTGCCGGCATTGGCGGCATGGGCGTCACCACAATCAGTGCTGTTCTAGCAATGGCGGCGCATATCGATGGCAAGCAAGCCTCGACCCTGGACATGACGGGACTGGCGCAAAAGGGCGGACCGGTGACCTCCCACGTTCGCTTCGCTTCCATTGACCGCGCCATTGAAGGTCCCCGGGTTCCGGCCGCGAGCCTCGATCTGTTGATTGCAAGTGACATGGTCGTTGCCACGAATGCGGAACAACTGGCACTCGCCCACCGTGGCCAGACCGTGACAGTGGCAAACACCAAGGTTGCCCCGACTGCAGAGTTTGTCCTGAAGCAAACCCTGTCTTTCGATGAGAAGAAGATGGACGCGGCCTTGAAGGCGGCATCCGGAACGTATCTCGCGATGGATGCAGCCGGAATTGCTGAAAAGCTGCTGGGCGATGCGATCTTTGCCAACATGCTGCTCGTTGGCATGGCGTATCAATCAGGTGCCGTGCCGGTTTCCGGCTATGCCATTGAAACAGCCTTGCAGCTGAACGGGGCGGCAGTGGCCGGCAACATCAAGGCGTTCCGCGCCGGCCGTGTTCTGGCTGCCGACGCTGAGCTGTTGTTGAAGGCTTTGCCAGCGAACGAAAAACCGCGCACGTTCACATTGGATGAAAAGATTGCCTTCAATGCCGACGAGCTCGTCCGGTATCAGGACGAAGCCTATGCGGCCCGTTACCGGGATCTCGTTGAAAAAGTGAAGACAGCGGACGAAGCTCATGGCCCAGGGCAAATGCGCCTCTCCAGAACCGTTGCTGATCTGCTCTATAAAGTGATGGCTTACAAGGACGAATATGAAGTCGGCCGCCTTTATTCCGATCCGGCCTTCAAGGAAAAGATCGCGCAGCGGTTCGAAGATCCGAAGAAGCTGAAGGTCTATCTGGCCCCGCCGATGCTGGCGCACCGGAAGGACCCGAAAACCGGACGCCCGGAGAAGATGGCATTCGGACCGTGGATCTTTACCGCGTTCAAACTCCTGGCCGGGTTCAAAGGCATGAGGGGCAAATGGTACGACCCATTCGGACGGACCGCGGAGCGCCGTGCAGAGCGCGCCCTGATCGCTCAGTACGAAAAGGACATCGCGGAGATCATCACCCGTTTGCCGAACGGCAATTACGGTCTCCTCGTAGAACTGGCGCGGGTGCCGGATCTGGTCCGCGGGTTTGGCCCGGTCAAGGAAGCGAACCTGGAAAAGGCCGCGGACAAACGCCGTGTTGTCCTTGAACAACTCAATACCCGCAAAGACGGCGGCAATGATGGCGATCATCAAACCGGCGACTTCCTTCAAGCCGCCGAATAACGCGCGGTATTCTTATTGAAAATACAGGCCGGCGCAGCTTCTGCGCCGGTTTTTCGTTTGAAGACATGGCAGCGCACAGCGCTAAGCCGTGTGGACGAATTGGAGATGCATTTCGCCGGGATTTGCATCGTTCAAGACCAAGGAAATCCGGTGAAGGTGATGCTTGCGCATCATCTAGACGGATTTGCGCTGGAATTGAGCAATGCAAACACGGCCCAAAGGGTGAGACAAGTGCCGGCGATCTGGCACCGGCGATCCCTTGACCGTATTTCGATACGCTCTGCAGGACCGTCGCCGCCATATCTTGGCACTTGGCTCACGAAATACGCCTCCAATTCGTCCACACGGCCTAGGCTGACGCAAGAAACAAACGGCATACCTATCGAAGCTACGGAATTGGCTTGGGCACGCGATTTTCATTATATGTAACGCCGCTTTCGGACCTGCCCACCAGGGTAACGCGAATTAATACTCCGGTTAAAGAATTGGGGCATTCGGCGTGAAAACGAGGCTTGGCCAAGACAAAAATGCGCCCAGCTAACAAAAATTAATACTCGAATTTTTGACCTTCAGAGAGCGCTGAAACGGGATGCCAGATCCGATAAATTCATAAAAAACAATGGAATGTAGAGTAACTGGCAAATCTAGTTAGAATTCTTCGTAAAATTTATAAAAACACGATTACATTCTCCAAATACCTGTTTCTGTCTTCTTTAAATCTCCAATTCATTTTGTGGCCAGAGCCGAAGACCGGCGTAAGATTCAATCTGGTAATGAAAATGAGTGAAGCGTTGAAAACAGAACTGGTGAACTTCTCGAGATAGGA
>ERZ1023313.73-NODE-73-length-50000-cov-5.077205_pt1 | contig 50000 bp, 50 predicted proteins | sample MGYA00521233_ERZ1023313 | MGnify/ENA primary metagenome ERZ1023313 (study PRJEB32759, sample SAMN07749866) | skin metagenome | biome: transportation; feature: city; material: polyester macromolecule | host: Homo sapiens | place: Hong Kong:TKO line | collected... | reverse complement strand
TGGCATTGATCGCACTGCAACATTGGACGAATTGCTGCAGCGCACGAATTAACTCGATTTCAGTTAATTGTTGAATTTTCAAGCGATTTTATGACGTTATCGTCATGAAACCTATGCCAAAGTGCGTCTTGATGTCCGCGTTCGGCGCGATAGGATATGCCGAAATTCAACAGGGACGGAAACCCAGATGGCGACACGCGCACGCAAGGCGCCGGCAAAATCCAAGGCCGGTGCGAACAAGGGCGGCCTATCGGCGCCCAAGCCCGCCGAATTCACCAAGGATGAGGAACTGACCGCCTATCGCGACATGCTGCTGATCCGGCGTTTCGAGGAAAAGGCCGGCCAGCTGTACGGGATGGGCTTCATCGGCGGTTTCTGCCACCTCTATATCGGCCAGGAAGCGGTGGTCACCGGCATTTCCATGGCGATGGAGGATGGCGACCAGACGATCACCACCTATCGCGACCACGGTCACATGCTGGCGATGGACATGGAGTCGCGCGGCGTGATGGCCGAACTGACGGGCCGCCGGGGAGGTTACTCCAAGGGCAAGGGCGGCTCGATGCACATGTTCAGCCGTGAGAAGCAGTTCTTCGGCGGCCACGGCATCGTCGGCGCCCAGGTCTCGCTCGGCACCGGTCTCGGCTTTGCCAACAAATACCGTGAAAACGGCAATGTCTGCATGACCTTCTTCGGTGATGGCGCCTCGAACCAGGGGCAGGTTTACGAGAGCTTCAACATGGCCGAGCTCTGGAAGCTGCCGGTCATTTACGTGATTGAGAACAACAAATACGGCATGGGCACCAGCGTCGAACGCTCATCCTCCATGACGGACCTGTCGCAGCGCGGCGCATCGTTCAACATTCCGGGCGAGAAAGTCGACGGCATGGATGTGCGCGCGGTGATGGCGGCCTCCAAGAAGGCCCTGGAATGGTGCCGTGACGGCAAAGGCCCGTATATTCTTGAAATGGTGACATACCGTTACCGCGGACACTCCATGTCTGATCCGGCGAAATACCGGTCCAAGGATGAAGTTCAAAAGATGCGCACAGAGCACGATCCGATCGAACAGGTCCGCAAGCGTCTGCTCGACAACAAGTGGGCAACCGAGGACGATCTCAAAGCAATCGACAAGGACATCCGTGCCCGCGTTGCGGAAGCTGCCGAATTTGCACAGACCGATCCGGAGCCGGACGCGTCTGAACTCTACACCGACATTTTGCTTTAAGGCCGGGGGACATTATGCCGATTGACATTTTGATGCCGGCGCTTTCGCCGACAATGGAAGAGGGAAAACTCGCCAAGTGGCTGAAGGCCGAGGGCGATACGGTTTCCGCAGGCGATGTGATCGCCGAAATCGAGACTGACAAGGCAACCATGGAAGTGGAAGCCGTGGATGAAGGCACACTTGGCAAGATCCTGGTTGCCGAGGGCACCGACAACGTCAAGGTGAACGAAAAGATCGCGATCCTGCTTGGCGAGGGTGAAGATGCCAGCGCAGCCGATGCTGCTGCGTCTGCACCGGCAGCTGCAGCGCCGGCCGCTGAACCTGCAGCTGCTGCTCCGGCGCCTGCCGCACTTGTTCCTGCCGCACCCGTTGCCGCCGAGCCTGTCGAAGACCCGGAAGTCCCGGCTGGAACCGCTATGAAATCCTCAACGGTGCGCGAAGCGTTGCGCGATGCGATGGCGGAAGAAATGCGCCGCGACGGCGATGTTTTCGTCATGGGCGAGGAAGTTGCCGAGTACCAGGGCGCCTACAAGATCACCCAAGGCCTCCTTGACGAGTTCGGCGCAAAACGCGTCATCGATACACCAATCACCGAACACGGTTTTGCCGGTTTGGGTGTTGGCGCGGCGATGGCCGGCCTCAAGCCGATCGTAGAGTTCATGACCTTCAACTTCGCCATGCAGGCGATTGACCAGATCATCAACTCTGCCGCCAAGACGCTCTACATGTCCGGCGGTCAGATGGGTGCGCCGATGGTGTTCCGCGGGCCGAACGGGGCAGCCGCCCGCGTTGGTGCGCAGCACTCTCAGGACTACGCTTCGTGGTATGCGCATGTGCCGGGCTTGAAGGTGATCCAGCCGTATTCGGCAGCGGACGCCAAGGGCCTGTTAAAAGCGGCGATCCGTGATCCGAACCCGGTGATCTTCCTGGAGAACGAGATCCTCTACGGTCATTCGTTCGAAATCCCGGATATGGACGATTTCGTTTTGCCGATCGGCAAGGCGAAGATTGAGCGCGGTGGCACGGACGTGACCCTGGTGTCCTGGGGCATTGGCATGACCTACACCATGAAGGCCGCTGAGGAATTGGCGGGCATGGGTATCTCGGCCGAGGTGGTCAACCTCCGCACGATCCGCCCGCTTGATATCGACACAGTTCTCGCCTCGGTTCGCAAGACCGGACGGGTAGTGACTGTCGAGGAGGCCTTCCCGATGTGCTCTGTGTCTTCCGAGATTGCGTTCCAGGTTCAGGAAAAAGCGTTCGATTACCTCGATGCGCCGATCCTGCGGGTCACCGGCAAGGACGTTCCGATGCCGTATGCCGCAAATCTGGAAAAGCTGGCGCTTCCGAGCGTTGCCGAAGTCATCGACGCGGTCAAAGCCGTAACCTACACGGCCTAAGGCGGGGGAACCGGACATGCCAATTAACATCACCATGCCGGCTCTCTCTCCAACGATGGAAGAGGGCAACCTGGCCAAGTGGCTGGTCAAGGAAGGCGACACGGTTTCAGCCGGTGACGTCATCGCTGAAATCGAAACCGACAAGGCAACCATGGAAGTGGAAGCCGTGGACGAAGGAACGGTCGGCAAGATCGTCGTTGAAGCCGGAACGGAAGGGGTAAAGGTCAATGACCTGATCGCCGTTCTTCTGGAAGATGGCGAAGATGCAAGCGCGATCGACACTTCGGGTGGCGCAGCCCCGGCGGCGTCAGCGCCATCTCCGGCACCTGCTGCAGATGCCGGGGCGAAGGAAATCGTCCCGGTTGGCGCTGAGGCGGCAACGGATCCGATCCCAGCTCCAAAGGCCGCTGACCGCGGACGCATTTTTGCCTCGCCACTCGCGCGCCGTTTGGCGCAGATCAATGGACTTGATCTAAAAGCTCTGTCGGGTTCCGGCCCGCATGGCCGGATCGTCAAGAAAGACATTGAAGCAGCTGTTGCGGCTGGAACCGGCAAGGCCGCAGCTGCACCAGCAGCCGCCGAAGCTCCGAAGGCGGCCGCTGCGCCAGCGGCAGGCCCATCCTCGGATCAGGTTCTGAAGCTGTTCGAAGAAGGCTCCTACGAACTCGTTCCGCACGACGGTATGCGCAAGACCATTGCCAAGCGCCTCACTGAATCCAAGCAGACCATCCCGCATTTCTATGTGTCGGTGGACTGTCAGTTGGATGCGCTTCTGGCGCTGCGGTCCCAGCTAAATGGGGCAGCTGCCACCGACAAGGACGGCAAACCGGCCTACAAGCTGTCAGTCAACGACATGACAATCAAGGCCCTGGCCCTGGCGCTACGGGACGTGCCGGACGCGAATGTGTCCTGGACCGACGACAACATGGTCAAGCACAAGCACGCTGATGTGGGCGTGGCCGTATCTATCCCGGGCGGTTTGATCACGCCGATCGTCCGCCGGGCAGAAGAAAAGCCGTTGTCTGTCATCTCCAACGAGATGAAGGACATGGGCGCCCGGGCAAAGTCCAAGAAGCTGCAGCCTCAGGAATATCAGGGCGGCACGACGGCCGTGTCCAATATGGGCATGATGGGCGTCAAGAACTTTTCGGCTGTTGTCAATCCGCCGCATGCCACCATCCTGGCTGTCGGTGCGGGCGAACAACGTCCGATCGTCAAGGACGGCGCACTGGCCATCGCAACCGTGATGACTGTCACGCTCTCCACTGATCACCGGTGTGTGGACGGGGCGCTCGGTGCTGAGTTGCTGGCGGCCTTCAAGGGCTACATTGAAAACCCGATGAGCATGCTCGTCTAAGACAGGCTCTCAAAAGCGCGGCGTCTCTGCCGCGCTTTTTTCAAGGTTTCTACTTTTCGCCGGGGAAAACACCATGGCTGATACCAACTATGACGTGATCATCATCGGCTCCGGGCCGGGTGGTTATGTAACCGCGATCCGGGCCGCGCAGCTCGGACTGAAAACTGCGATCGTCGAGCGTGAACACCTCGGCGGCATCTGCCTCAACTGGGGCTGTATTCCGACCAAGGCGCTGCTGCGCTCTGCGGAAATGATGGACCATGCCAATCATGCCAAGAGCTTCGGCCTGAAGCTGGAAGGCAAGATGACGGCGGACGTCAAAGACGTGGTCGCGCGTTCCCGCGGCGTGTCTGCGCGGCTGAATGGCGGCGTCGGTTTCTTGATGAAGAAGAACAAGATCGATGTCATCTGGGGGGAGGCGAAACTCACCAAGCCGGGTGAGATCGTTGTCGGCAAGCCGTCCAAGCCGGCGGTCGAGCCGCAGCACCCGGCGCCGAAAGGCACGAAGGGTGAGGGGACTTACACCGCCAAGCACATCATCGTTGCCACCGGTGCCCGTCCGCGGGCTTTGCCGGGTATTGAGCCGGATGGCAAGCTGATCTGGACGTACTTTGAGGCGATGAAGCCTGAAAAGATGCCGAAATCCATGGTCGTTATGGGATCTGGTGCCATCGGAATCGAATTCGCGTCCTTCTACCTTTCCATGGGTGTGGATGTGACCGTGGTTGAACTGATGCCGAATGTCATGCCGGTTGAGGACGATGAGATCTCCAAGTTTGCCCGCAAGATGCTTGAAAAGCGCGGCATGAAGATCATCACCGAAGCGAAGGTGTCCAAGGTCGACAAAGCGGCCGATAGCATCACGGCGCATGTGGAAACGAAGGATGGCAAGGTTCAGCAAATCACGGCAGACCGCCTGATTTCCGCAGTCGGTGTTCAGGGCAACATTGAGAACCTCGGACTTGAAACGGTTGGGGTCAAAACCGATCGCGGATGTATCGTAATCGACGGCTACGGCAAGACAAATGTTCCCGGTCTTTACGCTATTGGCGATGTCGCCGGTCCTCCGATGCTCGCGCACAAGGCAGAACATGAGGGCGTCGTCTGCATCGAAAAGATTGCGGGCCTGCCGAACGTCCATCCGATGGACAAGGGCAAGATCCCGGGCTGCACTTACTGCAATCCGCAGGTTGCCTCCGTCGGCCTGACCGAAGCCAAAGCCAAGGAGCAGGGCCGTGACATCCGGGTTGGCCGCTACCAGTTCAACGCCAACGGCAAGGCCATCGCTCTTGGTGAAGACACCGGCATGATTAAGGTGATCTTTGACAAGAAGTCTGGTGAGCTGCTTGGCGCGCATATGGTTGGCGCGGAAGTGACCGAACTCATCCAGGGTTTCGTTGTTGCGATGAACCTGGAAACGACCGAAGAAGACCTGATGCACACCATCTTCCCGCATCCGACCTTGTCGGAAATGATGAAGGAAAGTGTGCTCGATGCTTATGGGCGCGTCCTGAACGCCTGATTTAAACTGCGCATTCATATCTGGACCCAGGCAGCGAAATGTTTAACGTGGCGCTGTCTGGGTTCAGGCACATAAGGAGCCGTTTGTTATGGATGTAAAAGCAATTTTGATTTGGGTCGCGATCGGGATTATCGCCGGTTGGCTGGCCAGTGTCGTCGTTGGCGGCGGAGGATTGATCCGGTATTTGATCACCGGTTTGATTGGAGCGTTTGTTGGTGGCTTTTTGTTCAAGGCCGTCGGTATCAACATTGATCTTGGCAATGCGTATGTGAACGAGATCGTGGTCGCAGCCATCGGCGCTGTTGTTATTGTGCTGCTGGCGCGCTTGATCGCCTAACTTTCTTTGAGGAGTGCCCGCAATGGGGCTGATTATCACAATCATCATTGGCCTGATTGCGGGCGCTGTCGCCCATAGGGTGCTGAACAGCCGGGGCGGTTTTCTGGGCAGTCTTGTTGTTGGCCTGGTCGGCGCGTTGATCGGCGGTGAACTAGCGTCCATCCTCAATCTGAATGTTACTGGTGGCGTGCTCGATCGGTTGATCATCGCCGTGATCGGCGCGATCCTTTTTCTGTTCGTCTGGAAGAAGGTGTTCAAATAAACCATGGTGCGGCTCGCGGCAGACCATCGCCTCGCCACATATGGTACGCTCGCGCCAGGCCGGGTAAACCATCATCATCTTAAAAACGTTGAGGGAACCTGGACCACAGGGGTGATCCGGGGACGTTTGATAGAGGCCGGGTGGGGCGCAGAGCTTGGGTATCCAGGGCTTGTTATCGATCCGAACGGCGACAGCATAGAAGTGTCTGTTTTGGTCTCAATTGACCTTATCAACCATTGGGACCGGCTGGACGCGTTTGAGGGAGCCGGGTATCAACGCGTTCCAATCGATGTCGAGACGCCTGAAGGACAAGTCTTGGCATCGATCTACGTGATTGCAACTGAGACAGAAGAATGAAGACCGAAGCGTTTGCCCGCATATCCGATTTTCCGATGACGGCTTCAGACAAGCTGCGCTATGCAGACACCGACCGGCAAGGCCATGTGAACAATGCGGTCTTTGCAACCTTTCTGGAAACCGGCCGGACGGAAGTCATCTATGGCGAGGCTCTTGCGGATACCGGTGCCTCTTTTGTCATTGCCCGGTTGGAGCTGGATTTCCTGGCTGAAGTCAACTGGCCGGGCGAAGTGCAGATTGGAACTGTGGTGCAGGATGTCGGAAGATCTTCCTTCAAACTGCATCAGAAGATCTTTCAAGACAGCAAGGCTGTTGCACAGGCTGTCACCGTCATCGTCCAGATGAACAATGAAAGCCGCCGGTCCCATCCGCTGACAGATCGTGCGAAGGACCGTCTCAATACGTTGACCTGCCCTGCGTCAACTTGCTAGCAGGCATGACAGTTTTGTGGCTTGATCTTTAACGGAAAGAACGACACTTAAGGCCCATGGTTACGATCGTCGACACGCTCAATCGCCCGCAAGATCCATCCGAAGCGCGGCCGCGCCACCCGGAAAAGGCTCACCGACCTGACAATCCTGTCCAGCGGAAGCCGAAATGGATTCGCGTCAAGGCGCCGACATCGCCCGTCTACAAAGAGACGCACAACACAGTCCGGCAGAACAATCTCGTAACTGTGTGTGAAGAGGCCGGCTGCCCCAATATTGGCGAGTGCTGGTCCAAAAAGCACGCGTCGTTCATGATTTTGGGTGACACCTGCACCCGCGCTTGCGCGTTCTGTAACGTGCGCACAGGCATGCCGGGACCGGTCGACCCGAAAGAGCCCCAGGGTGTTGCGGACGCCGTGGCGACGATGGGCCTGGAACACGTCGTGGTCACCTCTGTCGACCGGGATGATCTGGACGACGGCGGCGCACAGCATTTCGCGGATGTCATTCAGGCCATCCGCAAGACATCTCCATCGACAACCGTCGAGGTCCTGACGCCGGATTTCCTGCGCAAGGATGGCGCCATGGAAATCGTTGTTGAAGCGCGCCCGGATGTGTTCAACCACAATCTTGAGACAGTACCGTCCAAGTACTTAAAAGTCCGCCCAGGAGCCCGGTACTTCCATTCCATCCGGCTTCTCCAAAAGGTGAAGGAACTGGATCCGGAAATGTTCACCAAATCCGGCATTATGGTTGGGCTTGGCGAAGAGCGGAACGAAGTGCTCCAGTTGATGGACGACTTGCGCGCAGCGGATGTCGATTTCCTGACGATCGGTCAGTACCTGCAGCCATCGAAGAAGCACCATCCGGTGATGTCCTTCGTGACGCCGGAAGAATTCAAGGGCTATGAGCGGATCGCTTACGCCAAGGGGTTCCTGAAGGTCTCCGCAAGCCCACTGACACGTTCATCACACCACGCGGGCGAAGATTTCGCGGATCTGCGCGCGGCCCGCAAGGCAAAACTCGGCCACTAACGGCCCGCTTAAAGGATTTGGCAAGGCGATAGGACCACACTAACCCATGCCCAGTTTTTCATCTTCGCATAAGGTCAATCACAAGGCGGACGATATGTTCCGCCTCGTGGCGGATGTTGAGCAATATCCGAAGTTCGTTCCACTTTGCCAGGCCCTTCAAGTGCGAGGCCGGAAGGAGCTGCCGGACGGGCGCACCGTGCTGGTCGCCGACATGACCGTTGCCTATAAGATGTTCAAGGAAACATTCACCAGCCGGGTGGAACTTCAGCCGGATAGCAAGACAATCTTGGTTGAGTATCTGGACGGCCCGTTCAAGCATCTAGAAAACAAGTGGACGTTCAAGGATGTTGACGATGGCCGGAGTACGGTCGGGTTTTATATCAATTACGAGTTCCGCAGCCGAGCGCTGGGATCGTTGATGGGGGCCATGTTCGATAAGGCGTTCCGGAAATTTTCAAACGCCTTCGAAACCCGCGCAGATCAGGTCTACGGAGGCTAGGTGTAAGTCCGGTCTCTATTGCTGATTATTTGAACTGCTTGAATGCGTCGCGGATCGTATGAATGCGGCTTGCCCGCGTTTGGAAGGATCCTTCCGGCTCCCGAAGAGTTTCGATTTCCCGCTTCTCCAGGCCAAGGTCGTAAAGGCTGGCGAAGGCCGTGTTGTCGCTGCATAACACGTTGCGTTCTTTACCGAAATTTTCTTCCAGGATCAGTGTTCGACCGGCGGCAACTTCTTCCTCGGTCCATACGACGGTGGTCGTGCTGACCCAGAACATGCGATCACAATACTGCGCCTGGTAATAGCCTTCTTTCGGCCGTGTCAGAATTTCGTGAGAGCCGGTGAATGTGCCATCCGGATATTGGGACCGAATGTAGTAGTCGCTTTGCGCAAAACTGGAACCGGCCAGAGTGATCGCTGGCAAAAACGTCAGGATTGCTATGCATTGAGCGCGTGTCATCGGCAAATGTCCTGTACAGCTTTCGGTTCTCGTCTTTAAGTCACGATCCTTTTTTACGGCAATTGTCTTGCGCGAGCCTTACCAATGGATTTCGAGCCTATTCAGTGGCGTGGTAAGAGCCCTTTGCCTTGTCGCCAGAGCCGAATGATTTGCTAATTGCAGCGAAGCGGCTGATCGGGTTCACCAGCGGACCGTCTTCCTGAATGATCAGGCGTGGATCCTCATTGATCCCAAGATCAGCAAGGGTGACTTGTTCCTCAGGATTGGCACAAATCGGCCGCCAGCCTTTGCCGCGATTGTACTCGACGCGCAGTTCATACCCGCGGTCAACTTCAAGCTGGGTCCAGGCAACAGTTGCGTACCTCACCCAATAGGATCTTTGGCAATAGGTCACCTCAACCAGACCTTCGGCCATGCGGTTGTAGATTTGATGGGACCCGCGGAAGATGCGATGACCGTCCCGGGAGATGATGTAGGTATCACCCGGTTCAAGTTGGTCAGCATAGGTCTGGGTCGGTGCGGTGCACGCGAGCGCCAGAGCGGCGGCCATTACTGTCTTTTGGATCATCATATCCGGTCCTTATTCGCGAACTCATTTCGCGAAAGCAAAGCTGCTCAATGTCTTGAATAACCTAAATCCTTCAAGAACAAATTTCTGAAGGGGTTCGAAATTGTCTAAAGTTTTAATGAAACAAACTCTGCGGCACACGTTGCGGTCGGAATGTAAATCAGCGCGTATGGTAGCTTTTATATCGGCTGTCAGCCTTGCTCTTGTTAAAGATGCCGCTGATCGCGCTCAAGCGGCTGACAGGTTTGTCGTCACTTTGTGATTGCTGCAGGAATTCTCTCGGCTGCATGTCGATGCCAAGATCAGCAAGGGCAACCTGATCCTGCGGGCGCTGACAGATCGGGCGCCATCCACGGCCGAAATTGTACTCAATCTGAACTGTCCGGCCGAGTTCGGTCTCAAACTGAGTCCACGCAACGGAGTGGCTGCGTACATAGTAGTCGCGATTGCAGTAGCTGACTTGTTTCAAACCGCTGGAATACTCCAGGTAGAGTTTGTGGCTTCCAACGAACGTGCCTTGTTGATCCCGGGATATAAAATAGAAGTCCCCAGGCTGGGGAATTCCACCTGCCTGAGCACTGACTGGAACCAACAATGTGATCGCCGCGAGAAGGGCGTTTCTGATCTTCATGGCACCGATGTTTTGTTTGCAACGACTGCAACCTACATTTGCCGGGCCTGGTCGTAAAACGCCTTTCTTGGCCAGTGTAAACCACCGGTTACCAGGCGGCGGACGGTTTTATAGGTGTTTTATTTGCATTGCATAATTGGCCCTAATCACGCCAGCAGGACGCTGGGTCATGTGCTTTCGACAGCGATTAAACAGCTACTCTTTGCGAGGTCAAAAAAAATCGACTGAGCTGCTAGTCCAGAGCGTCTAGCAGAGCGGTTAGGGCGGTCTGGACCGTTTCTAGTCGGATCGAGGTCCTGCCATTGTCGGCAAACCAGCAATGCAAATGCCGCGTCGGTTTATTCTTCACCGTAACAGCAATATGAACGGTGCCGACTGGTTTTTCGTCGCTGCCTCCACCCGGTCCGGCAATTCCTGTGACGGACACTGCGATGTCGGCTTTGGACTTGGCGAGCGCACCTTCTGCCATGGCTACGGCGACGTCTTTGCTAACAGCGCCGACCTTCGCAATCAGTTGTGCCGGTACACCGAGCATGTCCGTTTTGGCTTCGTTGGAATAGGTCACAAACCCGCGATCCACGACGGTTGATGAGCCCGCAATATCGGTCAAGCTCCCGGCAATAAGCCCGCCGGTGCACGACTCTGCTGTTACCACCATCATGTTCCGCGCCTTCATGGCATCTAGGACGGAGGCTGCGAGAGTGCCAAGGTCAGAGAGGTTTGCAGGGTGTTTGCCGGACATGTTGATCTTACTCATCTTCGTTCAGTGGCAGGCGGACAGTGACGCTGGCGAGCACCGCAATCCCTTCTTTCCGGCCGGTAAACCCGAGTTTTTCCGATGTTGTCGCCTTTACCGAAACCCGAGAGCTCGAAATGTCGCAAATAGTTGCAATGGATGCCCGGATTGTTTCGCGGTGCGGTCCGATCTTTGGAGCCTCGCAGACGATGGTGATGTCTATATGGGCGATCCGGCCGCCAAGATCTTTAACCCGTCGGACCGCGTCGATCTGAAATTGGTCCGACGCAGCGCCTTTCCACTTTGGGTCGCTGGGCGGAAAATGCTGACCGATATCACCGTCGCCAATCGCCCCAAGTGTCGCATCTGTAATTGCATGCAGAACTACGTCTGCATCCGAGTGGCCTTTCAAGGATTGGGTATGAGGTATGGCCACGCCGCCAAGAACGACCTCTGTTCCGGCCTCAAATGCATGAACATCATATCCTATGCCGGTCCGGACATCTTGAAGGCGAGCCAGAGGCGGTTTTTGATGAGTTGAGGCAGTCATGGTCCACGTCTTTGCTAGAGTTTGTGCCCGGCTGAGGTCGGCCGGGGTTGTTATCTTGAAGTTCGCCAGATCGCCATTGCTCAGTGCAATCACAAGGCCAGCCCATTCTGCAAGACTGGTATCATCGGTAAAGTCATCGAGACCAGCAGATGCCGCGGCCCGATGAGCAGATAAGATCTTGGCGAACGGGAAACCCTGCGGCGTTTGTGCCGCATGAAGATTGCTGCGGTCGACCGTTTCCAACCTGTCAGCGCCTTGTGGCTGGCGTTTTAAAGTGTCAACGACGGGAACAGCGGGAAGAACGCCGTCTTGACCTTCTTCTAATGCTTCGATGATGCCGTCCAATACATCGGCGCTCAGGAAGGGGCGAGCTGCATCATGTATAAGGACAAAATCCGGGTCGGCTTTTTCCAAAGCCTTTAAACCGTTCAAGACAGACTTCTGCCGTGTTTTTCCGCCAACCACCGCCGACAACAGCTTTGAGGATACTTCCTGTGGCAGGGACTCCACGGCGTTGGCATACGCGTCGCCGTCGTCTGCGTGGATCACCGTGAGAATAGTTGAGATTGCGGGATGATTCCCGAGTGCTTTCAATGTATGGGAGAGGATCGGAGCGTCGGCGATTTGTCGGTACTGCTTCGGAGTGGTGCTGCCGTCTTGCGCCATTCGGCTGCCGCGTCCGGCGGCGACAACAAGAGCGGCGGTTTTCGGCATGGTGATGGATCTCCAAAGGGCAGTTGCCTCGTCACGAGATCGTCTTTAACCAAATCAATGGCCTGACCGCAATTTATCCCTTGTTGCCATCTGTGAAATGTCTAGTATATAGGCAGAATGAGAAATGCACAGACAATGAGCATTTGTGAAAGCGCGTCGCGACCTGGCATGAAGTCTATCAAGATCGGCCCCCACTCCCTGAAAAATCGCGCAGTCCTAGCGCCGATGTCTGGCGTGAGCGATTTGCCGTTCCGCCGTCTAGCTGCCCGGTTCGGCGCCGGCATGGTGGTCAGCGAAATGGTTGCCAGCGAATCCTTCGTCAAGGGTGATGCGGAAACCCAGATGCGCGCCGAAGCGCAGGATGGGGGTCTGCATGTCGTTCAACTGGCCGGCCGGGAAGCGCGTTGGATGGGCGAGGCGGCCAAAGTTATCGCGGGTCTGGGCGCCGATATCATCGATATAAACATGGGATGTCCCGCGAAAAAGGTGACCTCCGGATACTCCGGTTCAGCCTTGATGCGCGATCTCGATCATGCCTTGACCTTGATTGAAGCAACAGTTGAAGCCGTTGATGTCCCGGTGACGCTCAAGATGCGTCTTGGTTGGGACGACACCACGATCAATGCACCTAAGCTTGCGCGCCGGGCGGAAGCTGCTGGTGTGCAACTGATCACGGTGCATGGCCGGACACGCTGTCAATTTTATAAAGGTACGGCAGATTGGGACGCGATTTCGGCCGTCAAATCTGAAATATCGGTACCGCTTATCGCCAATGGGGATTGCACGGGTATTGAAAGCGCTGACGCGATGTTGGCGGCATCTGGTGCCGATGCGGTAATGATCGGGCGCGGGGCATATGGTCGGCCGTGGCTGCCGGGCCTCGTTGGACACTACCTGGAAACGGGCAAAATCGTGTCAGCACCCCAAGGCAATGCGCTTGGCGAATTGGTGATTGAGCATTACGAGGCAATTCTGGGCCTTTACGGCGTTTTGCCAGGCGTACGCATCGCACGAAAACACCTCGGCTGGTACCTCGATACGTCCATTGAACAGGGCGGATTGGATATGCCGGCTGGCCTCAAAAAAACTATGATGACATCGAACCAGCCGGATGAAGTCGTCCGGATTGCGTCCGATTGGTTTTCTTCCTGCAATACACGGACGGCAGCGTGACGGATCGAGATACTCCAAAGGGACGCACCGAAGCCCTGGCCAGCGATGGTCCAACCATCCTCGATGCACTCCCACACCCGGTCCTGCTTGTTGCCCCGGATGGGGTGATTGAATCGGCCAATATGGCGGCGGAGTTTTTCATGCGGTCCAGCATCTCCGTGCTGCGCCGGCATCCAATCAATGAGTTCATTCCGTTCGGAAGTCCGCTGCTGACTTTGATTGATCAGGTTCGCGAGCGCGGTGCCGCTGTTAACGAGTACAAGGTCGATATCGGGTCGCCGCGCATCGGCGCGCCGAAGATTGTCGACATCAATGCAGCGCCGGTCGCGAACCGGCCCGGTGCCGTGGTGCTGATGTTTCAAGAGCGCACCATGGCGGAAAAAATCGACCGTCAACTGACGTCGCGTGGCGCAGCGCGCACGGTCACAGGCTTGGCCGCCATGCTTGCGCATGAGATCAAGAACCCATTGTCCGGGATTCGTGGCGCTGCCCAGTTGCTCGAACAATCAGCTCCCGATGAAGACCGGGCTTTGACCCGGTTGATCACGGATGAAACCGACCGGATCGTGAAACTGGTCGACCGGATGGAAGTGTTTTCCGATGAGCGGCCGATCGAGCGCGACCCCGTCAACATCCACGTCGTCCTGGATCATGTGAAGCGATTGTCCGACAGCGGCTTTGCACGGGACAACAGGATCATTGAGAATTATGACCCCTCGTTGCCGCCTGTTTATGCCAACAAGGATCAGTTGATCCAGGTGTTCCTGAACTTGATCAAGAATGCCAGTGAGGCGATTGGAGACGATCCGGATGGCGAAATCCGGATTTCAACCGCGTTCCGGCCCGGTGTTCGCCTGTCCGTACCTGGCACGGAAGACAAGGTCAGCCTGCCGCTCGAGTTTTGCGTCCAGGACAACGGTCCGGGCGTTCCTGAAGATTTGCTGCCGCATCTGTTTGAGCCATTTATCACAACAAAAACAAACGGTTCCGGACTGGGTCTCGCGCTCGTTGCCAAGATCATCGGCGATCATGGCGGTGTCATCGAGTGTGACAGCCAGCGCGGAAAAACCGTCTTCCGGATTTTGATGCCAGCGTATTCAACCACCGATTCCGGGCCTGGGGCCGGAGCAGTATAAGGGCTGACTGACCATGCCGACTGGCACGATTTTGGTTGCCGATGATGATGCCGCCATCCGCACCGTGCTTAACCAGGCCCTGTCGCGGGCTGGATATACGGTGCGTTTGACGTCGAATGCGTCCACGCTCTGGCGCTGGGTTTCAGCCGGCGACGGAGATCTGGTGATCACCGATGTGGTGATGCCGGATGAGAACATCTTTGATGTCTTGCCGCGCATCAAGAAGATGCGTCCGGAATTGCCTGTTCTGGTCATGAGTGCGCAAAACACGTTCATGACCGCAATCAAGGCATCGGAAAAGGGCGCCTATGAGTATCTGCCCAAACCGTTTGACTTGAAAGAATTGACCGGCATCGTTCAGCGTGCGCTGGAAGAGCCAAAGAAACGTCCTGTGGCCGACCTTGAGGAAAGCGGCGAGGGAATGCCGCTTGTCGGCCGTTCGCCCGCAATGCAGGAGATTTACCGCGTTCTGGCTCGTCTGATGCAGACTGATTTGACAGTCATGATCAATGGCGAATCTGGAACGGGCAAGGAGTTGGTGGCGCGGGCCCTTCATGATTACGGCAAACGGCGCAACGGCCCCTTTGTCGCGATCAACATGGCGGCCATCCCGCGGGATCTGATCGAGGCCGAGTTGTTCGGGCATGAGAAAGGCGCATTCACGGGCGCACAAAACAGAAGCTCCGGCCGGTTCGAGCAGGCTGATGGCGGAACGCTTTTTCTGGATGAGATCGGTGATATGCCCATGGAGGCGCAGACCCGGCTACTCCGTGTTCTGCAGCAAGGCGAATACACCACTGTCGGTGGTCGGACGCCGATCAAAACCGATGTCCGTATCGTTGCGGCCACCAACAAGGATTTACGGCATCTCATCAATCAGGGACTATTCCGCGAAGATCTGTATTTCCGGCTGAACGTTGTACCGATCCGGCTCCCACCGCTGCGCGAACGGGTTGAGGACATTCCGGACCTTGTGCGGCACTTCTTTTCCATGGCGGAAAAAGAGGGGCTTCCGGCCAAGCAGGTCGATCAGAGCGCGATGAACCTGATGCGCCGATACCGTTGGCCGGGCAACGTGCGGGAACTGGAAAACCTTGTTCGCAGGTTAGCGGCGCTCTATCCGCAGGATGTTATCGGCGAGGCAATGCTTGATCATGAGCTGAGCCAACCCTCCACAAATCCGCTCGAAGATGAGACGTCCGAAACCGTTGATCTTGGCGGTTCGGTTGAAAAGTACTTGTCCGGATACTTCGAAACGTTCGGTGACGCGCTGCCACCCCCTGGTCTCTACCATCGCATTTTACGGGAGGTGGAGTACCCTCTGATCAGCGCAGCGCTTGCGGCAACGCGAGGAAACCAGATCAAGGCGGCGGAGCTTTTGGGCGTGAACCGCAACACTTTGCGCAAGAAAATCCGGGATTTGGATATACAGGTTATGCGCTCCACACGGTGACGCTGGAACAACTTTCAGCGCCACTTTTCACTTGAATTTGTCAGTGGACGATTTTGCGTTGTCGCAATTTCGCAACATTGTGTGGTAAGTCTGCCGCATTCGCAGATCGTGTTATTCTGCGCCAAATTTTTGCAGGCAAATACCAGGGGCCGAATGATACTGGAATCCGCGCAACATCCCGTAGCGCAATCCGGCAGCGCCAGTAAGTTCTGGCGGCGCGCCGGTCTTGCCGTCATGATCCTGGCCCTCATTTCCATCGGGGTCACATTTTTCATCCTGATGGGTCTGACGTCTCTCGACCCGACACGCGACGTCATCGTCACGGCCATGGCGATCAATGGCCTTTGGGCGGTGATCCTATTGGCGCTCATCGGCTATGAAATCATCAAACTGCTGCAGGCCCGCCGCCGTGGTCGGGCGGCCGCCCGTCTTCATGTACGGGTGGTCGCGCTGTTCAGTGTCGTTGCAGCCGTTCCAGCGATCCTGATGGCTATCCTGGCGGCTGTGACGCTTGATCGTGGGCTCGACCGTTGGTTTGAGGACCGAACACGCACCATCATCGACAACGCCTTGACGGTGGCGCAGGCCTATTTGCAGGAACACGCAAGGGTTCTGCGGGGCGATCTCATTGCAATGCGGACCGATCTGGACCGGGCAAAGCCGGTCTACGACTTCGAGCCGACCCGGTTTGATCAGTTTTTCCGCACACAGGTCTCCTTGCGCGGCATTCTGGCGGCCTACATCATTAACCGCGAAGGCGACGTGGTGACCAGGGTTGTTCTGGATCCCAACGCCGATATCCCGCTGCCGCCGGCCGATAGTATTTTCAAGGCACAATCCGGTGACCCAATTCTAATCGCGCCGGGGATTTCGAACCTTGTCGGCGGCGTGATGAACCTCTCCGCCTACGATGGCTTTGTTCTTTACGCGGTACGCCGCCTGGATCCGCGTGTCGTGGAGTACATGGGCCTTGCCGAAAGCGGCGCGCTTCAATACCAGCAAATGGAAAACAGCCGGTTCGGCGTACAGGTGGCCTTTGCGCTGGTCTATCTTGGTGTTGCTCTGGTTCTGCTGCTTTCCGCGATCTGGATCGGCTTCGGGTTCGCAAATCAGCTGGTTTCGCCAATCCGGAGCCTCATCTCCGCAGCAGATGAAGTGGCGAGCGGGAACCTGTCTGTCACCGTCCCAACGGAAAAAGCCGGCGGCGACCTAGCCAATCTCGGGCAGAGCTTCAACAAAATGACCGGTCAGTTGGTCGGTCAAAGGGATGCGCTTCTTGCGGCAAACGAGCAGATAGATCGGAGGCGGCGCTTCAACGAAGCTGTCCTCTCTGGGGTTTCGACCGGCGTTATCGGGGTGGACGATGAGGGATCGATCATCCTGGTCAACCGGTCCGCCGAAGAGCTCCTGCAAGTTGAAGAAATTCGTATCCTGAACAAGCCGTTACCGGACGTCTTGCCGGAGTTGACGGACTACCTTTCAGATGTTCTGGCCTTGCAAGGCGACAAGATGCCGGAAACCCAGATTGAAATCACGCGCGGCGGACGGCTGCGGACCATCAATGTGCGCACGACGAGCGAGCAATCAACCCGCCGGGAACACGGCTTTGTTGTGACGCTGGACGACATTACCGACCTTGTGTCCGCGCAACGCAACTCGGCCTGGGCGGATGTTGCCCGCCGGATTGCGCATGAGATCAAGAATCCTTTGACACCGATCCAGTTGTCTGCCGAGCGGATCCGGCGGCGTTATGGCAAACGGATCGAAGAGGACCGCGAAGTCTTTGACCAGTGCATTGATACAATCGTGCGCCAGGTCGGCGACATCGGGCAGATGGTCGACGAATTCTCGTCCTTTGCGCGTATGCGCAAACCGAAAAAAACCACGAGCGATTTGCGGGAATCTGTTCGAAATGCAGCTTTCATGCAGTCAGTGGCAAACCCGGACATATCCGTAACCGCCGACTTGCCTGAGAGCCCTGTTTTGGCGACGTATGACGAGCGGCTGGTCGGACAGGCCTTCACAAGTGTTATCAAGAACGCCACAGAGGCCGTCGCTGCCCGGACGGGTGACGATTTGCCCAAGGGCTCGGTCTCCGTTCACGTCAAATGTGATCCAGAAGACGATCCGCAGCGGGTAATTGTTGATGTGGTCGACAACGGCATCGGCCTGCCGGAAGAAAATCGATCGCGGCTCTTGGAGCCGTACATGACGACACGTGAGAAGGGGACAGGACTGGGACTTGCCATCGTGCGCAAGATTCTGGAAGACCATGGAGGGGGCATTGAATTGTTGGATGCGCCGAAGGCCAATCCAGGCGACACCGGAACGCTTGTCCGGTTGACGCTCTCCATGAAGCCGTCTGAAGCCCTCGATACAGACCAAACCGAAGAAGAAGCAGTGACTGCCCATGGCGCATGACATTCTGGTTGTAGACGACGAAACCGATATCCGTGAGATGATCGCCGGCATTCTGGACGATGACGGATACGGCACCCGCACGGCCCATGATTCAGACAGCGCGATTGCCGCGGTGAAAGAGCGCAAGCCGTCGCTTGTCATTCTTGATATTTGGCTCATGGGAAGCCGGTTGGACGGCTTGGCGCTTTTGGATCAGTTCAAGGAAACCGATCCGGATATGCCCGTTGTGATCATTTCCGGCCACGGCAACATCGAAACGGCAGTCTCCGCTATCAAGCGTGGGGCCTATGATTACATCGAAAAGCCATTCAAGGCTGATCGGTTGGTCCACATTGTTGAAAGGGCCTTGGAAGCCTCCAGTCTTCGCCGCGAAGTGCGCGACTTGCGCCAAAGAAGCGGGGAGACCAGCGACATTGTTGGCGATTCTTCAGCTGCAAATGGCCTCCGGCAAACCATCGAAAAAATTGCAGGAACAAACAGCCGCATTCTGATTTCCGGTCCATCGGGGTCCGGCAAGGAACGTGCAGCGCGGATGATCCATGATCTTTCACCGCGTGCGAAAAGCCCGTTTGTTGTCTTGAACGCGGCCACCATCACACCGTCCCGAATGGAAGAGGAGCTTTTCGGGATCGAGGATGAGAGCGGGAACCTGCGCAAAATTGGTGCTTTGGAAGAGGCACACGGCGGGACGCTGTACCTCGACGAAGTTGCCGACATGCCAGCGGAAACACAGGGCAAGATCCTTAGGGTGTTGGTGGAGCAGAGTTTTTCGCGTGTTGGCGGGACCGGTAAGGTCCAGGTCGACATCCGGATCCTGTCATCGACCTCAAAAAATCTGGAAGAACACATTGCAACTGGCCTGTTTCGGCAAGATCTCTATCACCGCCTGAGTGTGGTGCCTCTCCGCGTGCCGGGGCTTGCCGAGCGCCGGGAAGACATTCCGGTGCTTGTTCGTCATTTCATGGAGCAGATTTCAGCTGCATCCGGTATTCCGCTGCGCCCGATTGGCGACGATGCCATGGCAGTCCTTCAAACACACGATTGGCCCGGAAACGTCCGCCAGCTGCGGAACAATGTCGAGCGTCTGCTGATCCTGAGCAGGGGCGAACCGGATAGCACCATTACCGCAGACCTTCTGCCGGCCGAAATCGGCGAAACCCTTCCGAGCCTGCCGTCTTCCGGTACTGGGGAACACTTGATGTCCGTTCCTCTGCGCGAGGCGCGGGAAATTTTTGAACGCGAGTATCTTCAGGCGCAAATCAAGAGATTTGACGGCAACATCTCGCGCACAGCGGAATTTGTCGGTATGGAACGGTCAGCGCTGCACCGCAAGCTGAAGACCTTGGGAATGACCTGACGCGCCAGCGTGCCTGTGAGAGCCAAATAGGAATAGCCGGGAAGGGGTTTCCATGAAAATCGTGATTTGCGGCGCCGGACAGGTCGGCTACGGGATCGCCGAACGGCTGGCTGCGGAACAGAACGATGTTTCCGTCATTGATTCCTCGCCCAAACTGATCGATGCGATTGGCGATCAGCTGGATGTTCGTGGTTTTGTCGGACACGGGGCTCATCCGGATGTTCTGGCCCAGGCCGGGGCGGAAGAGGCCGATATGATCGTTGCCGTCACCTTGTATGACGAGGTGAACATGGTCGCGTGTCAGGTGGCGCATTCCCTCTTCAATGTGCCGACAAAGGTCGCGCGTATCCGCGCACAATCCTACCTACAAGGCCGTTGGCGGAACCTGTTTTCCCGCGAAAACATGCCGATTGACGTGATCATTTCACCTGAAATCGAAGTCGGTGAAATGGTGCTTCGGCGCTTGGCCCTTCCTGGTGCCGTGGAAACTGTCCGGTTTGCCGATGATAATGTCGTTGTGGTCGGGATCATGTGTGAAGACGACTGCCCGGTCGTCGATACGCCACTTCATCAGCTGACAGAACTGTTCCCGGATCTCGGGGCTGTTGTTGTTGGGCTGTACCGGAACAACAAACTGTTCGTGCCGAAAAGCAGCGATTCCATCTACACAGGCGATCTTGCTTATGTCGTTGCTAAACGGGATCAGGTGCGCCGCACACTCAGCATTTTCGGGCATGAAGAGCCGGAAGCCGGCAAGGTTGTGATCGCAGGCGGCGGCAATATCGGCCTTTATGTTGCGAAGGCCTTGGAACAACGTCAGGCCGGGACAAAGATCAAGCTGATCGAAGCATCCCGCGAACGTGCCATTTCAGTTGCGGACGATCTCAAGCGATCAGTCATTCTGCATGGCAGCGCATTGGATCTGACAATTTTGAACGAAGCCGATGCAGGTGATGCGGACACGATGGTTGCTCTCACGAATGAAGATGAGGTCAATATTCTGTCGTCCGTTATGGCCAAAAAACTTGGCTGTAAGCGGTCCTTGTCGCTCTTGAACAACCCGAGTTATCCCGCGTTCACCAACGCGCTTGGCATCGATGCCTTCATCAATCCACGCGCGGTCACGATTTCCAAGATCCTCCAGCATGTACGCCGCGGCCGGATCCGGGGTGTCCACACATTGCAAAACGGCGCTGCCGAAATTGTTGAGGCAGAAGCGCTCGACACCTCGCCACTTGTCGGGCGGCCGTTGCGCATGATTGACTTGCCGTCCGGGATCCGGATTGGAGCGGTGTTCCGGGATGGCGAGGTTCTGACACCGAATGGAGATCTGCAGATCCAGGCGAAAGACAGGATCGTAATCTTTGCAGTTGCCAGCAGGGTCCGGCAGGTCGAGCAGATGTTCCGCGTCAGTCTTGATTTCTTTTAAGTCAGCATGACGTTTTTCTGATCTTGCATTTGTCTGACCAAACGGTCAAAACAGTAGCAATACCAATTGGTTCAAAAAGAACCTGCCGGGATCAGGAGAATTCATGAGCCGTATTGCCTATGTGAATGGTCAATATGTCCAGCATTCGGAAGCTGCAGTCCATATTGAAGATCGCGGTTACCAGTTTGCAGATGGCGTCTATGAGGTTTGCGAGGTTTGGAACAACCAGATCGTTGACATGCCGCGCCATCTGGACCGCCTCGGCCGGTCCTTGAGCGAGTTGTCCATTGATTGGCCTATGAGCCGGCCGGCAGTCGAATTTGTACTGCGCCAGGAGGTGCGCCGGAACAAGGTGCGCAATGGGCTTGTGTACATCCAGGTGACACGCGGCGTTTCAAAACGTGACCATTTTTTCCCGCCGGCAAATGTCGCGCCTTCAATTGTGGTGACGGCACGCTCTTCCAACCCGGCTGCGGTGAACGTGCAAGCCGAGGCCGGGATTGCGGTATTCAGTTACCCTGAAAACCGTTGGCCGCGGGTGGATATCAAAACCGTTGCCCTGCTGCCGAATGTTCTCGCAAAGCAGAGTGCGAAGGAAAAGGGCGGCAAAGAGGCCTGGTATGTGGACGCGGACGGCAATGTGACCGAAGGCGGCTCAACCAATGCCTGGATTGTCACAAAGGATGGCAAGTTGATCACGCGGCCGGCGGAGAGCGGTATTTTGCGTGGGATCACCCGCACAGCAATATTGGACCTCGTTGAGCGCGAAGGGTTGTCTTTCGAAGAGCGGCCTTTCAGCCTCGAAGAGGCCTATGATGCCAAGGAAGCTTTTGTTACCGCTGCGACAAATATCGCAATGCCTGTTGTACGAATTGATGACAAGGTAATCGGGAATGGGCATCCTGGATCGGTTGCAACCCGATTGCGCGAACTGTTCCATACTGCTACTGATTTGAAGGTGGTGTGAATCGTAGCCCGCTATGATGCTGGGCTGGGGATACTTGAGGGTCAGGGCAGATGACCCACTGATAGATGGGCAATAAAAAAGCGGGCAGGCTGGGTACACCATAATCTGAGAGGATTTGTGCTTGGAACAGTCAGCCAGGAGAAAACCGGGTGCCTGGCCGCATCCGGACCAAATAGGATAAAAGAACACATGGCTGAGCGCGCACAAAACCTACAAGACACATTCCTCAATCACGTTCGCAAACAAAAAACACCGCTCACAATCTTCTTGATCAACGGGGTCAAGCTGCAGGGAGTTGTGACGTGGTTCGACAATTTCTGCGTTCTGCTGCGCCGCGACGGTCATTCGCAGCTGGTTTACAAACATGCCATTTCCACAATTATGCCAAACGGTCCTGTTCAATTGTTCGATCAGGCTGAGGAAAACGCGGAAAAGGCAAGCTGATTGAAACCGAAGTCTCGCGAAGACGACTTTTCGAAATCCAATGGTTCAGAAGAACCGGGTCAGAAATCTCTTAGACAAAAAGACACTGGGGTAGATCGTCTGCCCCAGCGCTTTCGTGCGATGATCCTAGAACCGGTCATCCAGCTGCGCTCAGAAAACTCCCAGGCAGACCTCAGATCCAACCGGAGCCCGGAAGCCCGGCTTGACGAAGCGATTGGCCTCAGTGCGGCCATCAATCTTGAAATTGTGCATTCAGGCGTGGTGCGGATAAACAATCCCAAGCCGGCAACGCTGTTCGGCGAAGGAAAAGTTGCGGAACTCGCCGGCATTGTTGCCAGTGAGGATTTGGATCTGGTCGTTATTGACCACCCGTTGTCTCCGGTTCAGCAGAGAAACCTTGAACGCCGGCTGAAGACCAAGGTGATCGACAGGACGGGTTTGATTCTGGAGATCTTCGGTGACCGCGCACGGACCAAAGAAGGCAAACTTCAAGTCGATCTGGCGCATCTGACCTGGCAAAAAAGCCGGTTGGTCCGGTCCTGGACGCACCTTGAAAGGCAAAGGGGCGGCGCCGGGTTCATGGGCGGCCCAGGGGAAACCCAAATCGAAGCCGACCGCCGTCAGATCCAGGAACGGATCATTGCGTTGCAAAAGCAGCTTGAAAGCGTGCGCCGAACCCGGGAACTGCACCGAAAGAAACGGAAGAAGATCCCGCAACCGGTTGTCGCCCTGGTCGGCTATACGAATGCCGGAAAGTCCACGCTTTTCAATCGTCTGACTGAGTCCGAAGTGTTTGCCAAGGATCTTCTCTTTGCAACGCTGGATCCAACGCTGCGCAAGATCACGCTGCCGCACGGGCGGGAGATTATCCTGTCAGATACGGTTGGTTTCATTTCGGACCTGCCGACGCATTTGGTGGCCGCTTTCCGCGCGACCCTCGAAGAGGTGCTAGAAGCAGATTTGATCCTCCACGTGCGTGACATTTCGCACCCTGACACGGACGCGCAGGCCGAAGACGTTCAAAAGACCTTGGAAGAACTTGGTGTCGATGCGCTGACTGGCGCACCGATCATTGAGGTCTGGAACAAGATCGATCTCCTCGACAAGGACTACCGGGCGAAACTGCTCTCAGAAGAACAAGGTGAGGGGCCCGTCGCCCTGTCTGCTGTGACCGGTGAGGGTATTGATCATCTGAGTGCCCGCGTTGACAGTTTCATGGCGCGGCATGACGATATCCTGTCGGTCCGAATACCAGTCGCTGAAGGCGCTTTAATTGCAAAGCTTTACCAGATGGCTGAGGTCCTCGAGCGTTCTGACGGCGAGGAATACGTCATCGCGGAAGTCCGGGTCTCGGACAAGCAACGTGGACCGTTCCGGGATCTCTTCGGCAAGTTTGCGTTTGACCCATCTGAATAACGGACCGATACACGCCCTTCGAGCTCCTGATTCCGGAACAGCGCCAACCTCTCGAATTGACTGGTTCATTTTTTAATTGACCGGGACGGTACACGTCCTGGTTTGATGGCCGGTGATTGCGTTCCTGCCGCCGTATTTCCTGTTTCCGGTCTCAGTGCCGCCGAAATTCCGGCCATTTCGCTAACTATCAGTCTTAGAACAATAAAACTGGTCCAAAACGGATCGCTGGCACTCTGTTTTTTCGAGTTGGGGGCATATTTGAGAGCGGTTCAACGCACTCAGACATGCGGCACGGGAATTCGGGGAAACCACCTGAAGCTTAGACAGGCATAACAATGCTATTCATGGTGGGAGCAACTGATGCGACTTATCTATCCGCATGTCGGATTTATTCTTTTTATTGCTGTCGTTTACAGCGCACTTCTCAGCGGTGTTCCAGCTGAAAACCTGATACCAGCTACCTTTGGAGTTGGTGCATTTGTGGCCATGACAGTGTGTATGGTGCTGGCCGCTCGAATAAGGATCATTGACGGAATTCTGGGCGGTCCCGGGCGATCTTACCAAGTGCACAGGATATTTGCCCATTGGGCATGGATCATGACCCTTGCTCACTGGATTCTGGCTGAACCGCGCGGGGAAAGCATCGTGCCCGGCTGGGAAGAGTTTGGCACCCGCGCCGGGACGTTTGCGGGGATTTATCTCATGATCCTGATGTTGTACGGGCTTATCCCGGCAATTCCCTATCATGTCTGGCGCTGGACCCATTACGCAATGGGCCCGATTTATCTCGTCACGGTCGCTCACGTCTTCCTATCGGCCATCCCTGTCGCAGATTTCAGTGTGCATTGGTGGGTGCTGGCGGCCTTGTCTGTGGTTGGCATTGCTGCGATGGCGCGTGTCGTCGCGCACCATTTGCACCGGCCCCGCCGAATGCAGGTAAGCGCGTTGAAGCACAACCATGACAGCATCGATATCCGGCTTGAACCACGAGATGGCAAGGGACCGGTCGCATGGCGTCCGGGCCAGCACGCGAGCCTTTCCTGCACCAAACGAGGCCTTCGGGAACCGCACCCGTTCACAATTGCATCGGCGCCAAGTCAGAACGGTATGCGCTTCGTCATTTTCGACCGTGGAGATTATACAAAGAAGCTGCAAACGCAGCTCAAGGTTGGCGATGAGGTGCTGTTGAACAGGATCGCTGGCGACTTTGCCCCACAAACCGATCCGAAACGGATCTACAGGCAGATTTGGGTTGCGGGCGGAGCAGGGATTACCCCGTTTCTCGCAGCGCTCGGTGCGATGTCCCCTGACCACGGGCCGCGCATTGACCTGTTTTATATCTACAGGTCCATGAACCATGCGGTTGATCTCAGTTATCTGGCGGCAATGGCCAAACGGTTGCCTCAACTGGTGGTACATTTTCTCGGCGATGCGGAAGGCGGCCGCTTCAACATGGAGTCCTTCGATGCCCATTTGCCGCCTGGTTGGCAGTCATCCGAGCTCTTTGCGTGCGGTCCGGATCCACTGTTGACTATTGCGTGCCGGTCCTACCGCGCGGCCGGTGGCCAACTGCCGATTCACACAGAGGTCTTTGATTTCCGCAATCCAATACGGACATGGCGGCAGGTCTTCGGCCTCGGACCCAAACGCACCATCCAGCAGCGCGCCCCCTCCAAGGACGCTCATCCGATCGGTCCGAAAACCATCGGGGCACCAGCCGGAATGCAACCCGCCTGGCCACAGCGGAGACCTCAACTGGCGCCTGAACCAGGAGCGATACCGTCGCCCGTGGCAAGTTGATGATCAAAGGCTAGGAATTGGCGCTGGTTCGTGGAGGACTAGCGCCAATTCATTTGGGTAAACACTCAGTGTCTAGTTCTGTTTGGCCGGGGGATGATAGGCGCAACAGGTAAGCTGGTTCCGGCTGAATTGCGGCAAAACAGTATTGAGGCGAACTCTTCGCGAGACGTTATCCCTGTCACCTGAAAAGGCCAGCACCAACGGTTTGCGAAACAATATGTATTTGTTGGCAACCAGCCCGCTGATACCCATTTTTTCGCTGATCCGGAGCATGACTGATGGATCGGTCACGGCGACCTCTATCCGGCCGGCTGCAAGCATACGGACGAGATCTTGTTCAGTGTCCACGCCCGTCGCCGTGGTGGCGTGGTGTTCGACCTCTTCTTGAATTTCAATCGGGTAGACAAAGCTCCGCACATACCCGACCGGGTAATTTTCAAAGAGATCGTGCGTGTTGCGCCAAGACACACTGCTGTCCTGACGATGAACAACTCCAACCTGAGACATCATGATGGGCCGGGAGCCTTTGAAACCTTCGATGATTTCTTCTGGCCAGGCCGGAAAATAGCCGATGTACTGGCCGCTTTTTGCAAGTGCCTTGGCACGGGGGAACGACATGTAATCGATTTCGAGGATCACACCGATCTTGGCCAAAGACGCGCGGAGAGCGGCAACGGCGCTGCCGCCATTCTTTTCCTGCGGGCTCGAATAGGGCGGCCAATCTAATGCTGAAATGCGCCACGTCTCAGCATGCGCTGAAAACGCAGCTGTGAGGGTCGCCATTGCAAACAGCGCAAAAGCTTTGATGAGGGCCATGAAAGTCTGGTGCTTTCGATCGTGTTTTGCAGAAGTGTGAGAGATTCTGACCCCAAGTAAACCTTGGCAAAACACGTATGGTCAGTTTTTGCGAGCCCCAGAACAGGATCAGGTTGAATCTGGATCCTGTTTCTTTGCAGCTTGCCACGCCGTTTCCATTTCTTCGAGGCTCATCGCTTCCAGTGTGGTTCCATTTGCACCTGCAACGCCCTCGATTGCTGCAAACCTGCGGCGGAATTTCCGGTTGGTCCGGCGCAGGGCTTCTTCCGGGTCAATATCGAGGTGCCGGGCGAGGTTTGCCAGGGCAAAAAGCGTGTCCCCCAACTCGTCTGTGATCCGGTCCTTGTCTGGATCAGATTTGGAGAGTTCTTCGTCCAGTTCATGGGTCTCTTCGCGGATCTTGTCCAGAACCAGCCGGGCATCGTTCCAGTCGAAACCGACCTTGGATGCCCGGCGCTGGAGCTTGTCCGCTTCTTGAAGCGCAGGGAAGGCCGTTGGAACGTCGTCGAGAAATCCCTTGTTCGGCTCAGCAAGCCCCAAAGCTTCCCGTTCAGCGCGTTTTTCAGCCCGCTCTTCGGATTTGATCCGCTCCCAAATTCCCTTGACGAGTTCGGGCTTTTCACCGGTTTCATCGCCAAAGACATGAGGATGCCGACGGATCATCTTTTTTGTGATGCCCTCCACCACATCGGGAAACGAAAACTGACCCTCTTCCTCCGCCATGCGCGCGTGGTAGACCACCTGCAAGAGGAGGTCGCCAAGTTCTTCGCGCAGCTCCAGCATGTCGTCTTTAGCGATCGCGTCAGCGACCTCGTACGCTTCTTCCAGAGTGTAGGGCGCAATCGTCGCGAAGGTCTGTTCCAGATCCCAGGGGCACCCGGTTCCGGGCGCGCGCAGGGCAGCCATGATTTCGATGAGGCGGGCGATGTCTCGGCTGGGTTTCATTGGTGGCCTTGGCAGATAATTGTTGCGCTCGAAGATGCCACTCTTGGCAGGTTCGAGGATCAGTTTCAATCCGCCTGACAGGCTGCGCAGAAGTATGCCTTGCGTGTGTCGATTTCGACCTGCGTGATGTTGCCCGCACAGGTGGGGCAACTCCGCTTCCCGAAGATATTGACCCGCTCCCGATACCGGCCCCGACCGGGGGCAGCCTCATCGACAGTTATGATCGCGTTGCGTTTGACGCCGATCTCGAGCAAATGCACGGCATCGGCCCAGAGGCGCTCAAAGTCATCTTTTGAGAGGTTTTTTCCAGGCCGGTCAGGATGAATGCCTTGGCGCCACAAAATTTCACTGCGGTAGATGTTACCGATACCGGCCAGAACGGATTGGTTCATCAGGAGCTTGCCGATGGGGGACCGGCTCTTGGAGATCCGGGTGTAGACCCGCTCAGGGTCTGCATCTGCGCGAAGGATGTCGGGGCCAATCCGCGATGTCAGCTTGGTCAGATCATCCGGATCGAGGATCTCACACGCCGTTGGTCCGTTGATATCGATGAGATGCGTGTCACCAATCATCCGGATACGGACCGCGCCCTGCGGTTCGGGTTCAGGCAGTTTCCTTTTTCGGATACGGCCGAACAGTCCGAGATGGACGTGGAGAAAGGTTTCTCCTTCAAAGCAGTAGATCAGATGTTTGCCATAGGCTTCGACATCTTCGCAAAGGCGTCCGTTGAGCCAGGCGGCTCCGTCTTCGAACCGCCCTTGCGGCGAAGAAATGGCCAAATAGCGATTTTTGAGGATTTTCCGGTGGTCACGGGCGGCACGATGGATCGTATGGCCTTCTGGCATTGGCGAACGGCTCTTGGAAATACGTGCCGGATGAAGGGCTTCAAGTTGAAGTCCTCCAAACCATAGTGCGCGTTTCCGATCAGACCAGTCCTGAGATCACCCTCAGAATGCGTTACCCGCGGATTGAGGGATGCCAGAAGGTCACAGCGCGCTCCAGAAGCGCAACCAGGCCATAAAACAAAGAGCCAGCCAGCGCTGCCACCGCAATTTCCGCCCAGACCATATCGACGTTCATTCGCCCAACTTCCGTTGATATCCGGAAGCCCATGCCAACAATCGGGGTTCCGAAGAACTCCGCCACGATGGCGCCGATCAGGGCGAGCGTGGAATTGATCTTGAGCGCATTGAAAATGAACGGCATGGCCATGGGCAAACGCAGCTTGAACAGGGTCTGCCAATAGTTGGAGGCATAGGTCCGCATCAGATCCCGTTGCATGGCGTCGGATGCGGCGAGACCAGAGACCGTATTCACCAGCATCGGGAAGAACGTCATGATGATCACGACGGCCGCCTTGGACGGCCAGTCGAAACCGAACCACATCACCATGATCGGGGCGACACCGATGATCGGCAGCGCGGAAACCAGATTGCCTATTGGCAAAAGACCGCGACGCAGGAAGGGTACCCGGTCGACTAGGATCGCGATCAGGAAACCTGCTCCGCATCCAAGCGCGTAGCCGACGAGCACTGCCTTCAAGAAGGTCTGCTGGAAGTCGGCCCAAAGTGTGGGGACAGACGTCGTCATCCGCAGCCAGATCTCGGACGGTGCAGGCAACAAGACCTTGGGAACACCTGCGCCGGTTACGATCAGCTCCCAAAGGATCAAGAGCGTGATGCCAAAGATCGCCGGGATGGCCAGGTTCACAATTCGGGTGGTGAGCAGCGACCGGCTTTTCCAGATCGCCAAACGCTCAACGAACAACCAGAAGGCCGCCCAGGTTGCAGCCGTCAACGCCCAGAACCCGAGTGCAGCTTCCCCTTCGTGGCGGCCCGCCGCGCTGATCAAAAGCGAAGCTGCAAGGGCTGCGACAATGCCCAGGGCTAAGTCGCCAATCCAGTTGCGCATAAAGCCAAGCTCATACCGAACGCCAAGGATCGCCAAAAGGACGAGGCACAAGGCAAGCTGAGGTGCCTCCAGAACGCCGATATCCGGTTTGAAGGCGGTGCTGAACAGCCCGACAAGAACCATGGCGACGACAAACCAGGCGAGCAGGGCCGGCATGTCGAACCGGCGTTTTGAGACAATTTGTGCACTCATCTCGCCATCCCCATGCGCTTCAAGGTGAGTTTTTCAAGGGCGCCGATCAGGGCAACCAAGCTTCCGGCCAGGAAGGCCGCCATCAAAAGCGCGGACCAGATCTGGATGGTTTGACCGTAGTAGGAGCCCGCGAGAAGGCGCGCACCAAGCCCGGCAACGGCTCCGGTTGGCAACTCCCCAACGATCGCGCCGACCAGCGAGGCTGCCATGCCGATCTTCATGGATGTGAAGAGGTAGGGAACCGCGTAAGGCAAGCGCAGTTTCCAAAACGCTTGAAGACGCGTTGCAGAATAGGTGTGCATCAGATCCATATGAATGACTTCCGGAGAGCGCAGGCCTTTCACCATGCCGACCGTCACCGGAAAGAAGGATAGGTAGGTCGAAATCATCGCCTTCGGCAGCAGTCCGGAGATGCCGACCGCATTCAAAACCACGATGATCATTGGCGCGATCGCGAGGATCGGAATGGTTTGCGAGGAAATCACCCAGGGCATCAGAGACTTGTCGAGAACACGGCTGTGCACGATCCCGACAGCAAGCAGGATCCCGAGCAATGTCCCGATCAGAAATCCGAGAAGGGTCGACGACAGCGTGATGCCGGAATGGTAGATGAGGGACCGCTTGGACGTGATCTTCTTCTCGACTGTTGTGTTCCAGATTTCCACAATGACCTGATGCGGTGCCGGCAGAACGGGGCGCTCCTGGGCCAGCGTATCTCTGACCAACTGGCTCATTGGCACATCGGTCTGGTTGGCCCGCTCATACATGTCCTGCTGGAACGGCGTGTTCAAGGCAACAGCTGCGACGTACCAGATTGCAAAGATCGCGAGAACGACCACCAGAACCGGTCCGAGTGTGCCGGACATCAAACCAGCAAACGGATTTGTGCTTCGCGGCACGGTGAGGGCTGTGTCAGACATAGGCTGCTCCCTCAGTCTTCATAGGAGTGACCGGCCTTCAGGCCTTCGCGGACACGGTGGGCGATCTTCAAAAACTCCGGTATCTCGCGAATGTCGAGATTACGGTCGCGCGGCAAATCGCTTTCGATCACATCGTAAATCCGGCCGGGCCGCGGACACAGGACGACAATCTTTGTCGACAGGAACACGGCTTCAGGTATCGAGTGGGTAACAAAAACGACGGTCTTGTTGGTTTTCGCCCAAAGTTGCAGCAGCTGCTCGTTGAGGTGATCACGCACGATTTCATCGAGCGCGCCAAAAGGTTCATCCATCAGTAGGAGATCGGGTTCCACAGCCAAGGCTCGGGCAATGGATGCCCGCTGCTGCATTCCGCCGGAGAGCTGCCATGGGTATTTCTTTTCAAATCCGGCGAGGTTCACCAGCTCCATGTTTTTCTGGATGCGTTGTTGCTGTTCTTCGCGGGAAAGCCCCATGATCTCCAGGGGCAAGGCAACGTTTTTGGCGATCGTCCGCCAGGGGTAAAGGGCCGCCGCTTGAAAAACATATCCATAGGCGCGATTAAGCCGTGCCTCTTCTGGCGAAACGCCGTTCACGGTGATGGATCCAGCCGTTGGCCGCTCCAGATCGGCAATCACGCGCAGCAGAGTGGTCTTGCCGCAGCCGGATGGACCGATGAAGGAGACGAAGTCACCCTCCTCGATTTTCAGATCAATGTCGGACAGCGCATGGACCGGGCCATCGTTGGTTTCAAAGGTGAGCGATAGATTGTCGATATCGATCACCCGGTTCGCCTGTGAGCTCATGGCGTCTTCCAGTCCATCTTCAATTTCAGCGGCAGTCAGCATTGTCTTCTTTTTCCTACAGGCGACGGTCGCGGGGCAATGCCCGGCAAGAGCTCAGGCCGCGATATATGGATCGCGGTCTGAGCTTGTTTCAAATCAGACGCCGCTGGCCGGAATGCCGGTGCGTTCGACCTTGCGTGGTGCGGTCAGTTCCTTCCAGGTGGACAGCGCCTTGTTGACGGCCTGGAACGGCTCGCGCTTGACGAATTCACCATGGCCCTGCTGCGGGTTGACTGTCCCGTCTTCGACTGCAACGCGTCCACGGGTCAACGTGTAGCGCGGCAGGCCTTTGACATGCTTGCCTTCAAAAACGTTGTAATCGATGGCAGATTGCTGGCTGGAGGCGGAAATTGTTTTCTCTTTTTCCGGATCCCAGACCACAATATCTGCATCCGCGCCAACCAAAATCGCTCCTTTTTTCGGATAGATATTCAGGATTTTTGCAATATTGGTTGAAGTCACTGCAACGAACTCGTTCGGTGTCAAACGGCCCGTGCCGACACCGTAGGTCCAGAGCATCGGCATACGGTCTTCAAGTCCGCCCGTGCCATTTGGGATCTGGGTGAAATCGCCGATGCCGGTGCGCTTCTGATCGGTCGTAAAGGCGCAATGGTCGGTTGCCACAACTTGGAGAGACCCGGAGGCGAGCCCCGCCCACAAGCTGTCCTGGTGTTTCTTATCGCGGAACGGCGGCGACATCACCCGGCGGGCGGCGTGGTCCCAGTCGGGATGCTTGTACTCGCTGTCATCAAGCGTCAGGTGCTGGATGAGCGGTTCGCCATAGGCCCGGATGCCGTTTTGACGGGCGCGGCGGATCGCTTCATGGGCCTGCTCTGAGGACGTGTGCACGATGTAGACCGGGACGCCGGCCATGTCTGCGATCATGATGGCACGGTTTGTGGCCTCGCCCTCAACTTCCGGTGGGCGGGAATAGGCGTGCGCTTCCGGACCGTTGTTGCCTTCTGACAGAAGTTTTTGCTGCAGTGTTGCGACAACGTCGCCGTTTTCGGCGTGGACCAGCGGCAGGGCGCCAAGTTCTGCACAGCGCTGGAAAGACGCGAACATTTCGTCGTCGTTCACCATCAAGGCGCCTTTGTAGGCCATGAAGTGCTTGAAGGTGTTGATGCCTTTTTCGCGGACAACAGTCTCCATTTCGTTGAAGACCTGCTCGCCCCACCAGGTGATGGCCATGTGGAAGGAGTAGTCGCAGTGGGCCATCGTCGACTTGTTGTCCCACATCTGGATGGCTTCCAGGAGACCTTGACCGGGCGAGGGAAGGGCAAAGTCCACCACCATAGTTGTGCCGCCTGAAAGCGCCGCACGGGTACCGGAATCAAAGTTGTCGGAGGAGAACGTGCCCATGAAGGGCATTTCGAGGTGCGTGTGCGGATCGATACCGCCCGGCATCACATAACAGCCGGTTGCATCCAGTGTTTCATCACCGGACAGATTTGGACCGATTTCGACGATTTTGCCACCTTCGATTTTCACGTCCGCTTCGTAGGAAAGGTCAGCGGTGACGACGGTGCCGCCCTTGATCACTTTGCTTGCCATTGTCGTTCCCCTTCTTGTCTCGGCGATGTCGAGTTTTCGTCCCGACCGCCTGTCTCGTCTGTTTGATCAAAACTCTGCCTGGCAGAAGATCACCGGTGCGGTCACCGGCCGGTCCTTGCGGATCATGTTGATGTTCAGCCGCGCGCCTTCCGCGCAGGCTTTGGCAAAATCAATGTCGGCATCCGTGTATTCGGCGTTGAAGGCCGGTTTGTTTGCCTTTGGATAAGCTGCGATCTGTTCGCATGTGCCAGTTTCAAAACAGCTTTCCGTGATGGCGAAATCGAAATGCGGCAGCAAGGCTTCCGTGAGCTCCGGGATATTCTTTTGAGCAATCCTGAGCCCCAAACCATGCGCCACATGGGCTAGTGTCGTGGCATAATGGACCGTATCCGCGGCGGTTAGCGGAAAGTTGCTGTCTTGTGCATAGGCGTCGAGACCATCCGGCTCTATGGCGGTGAACCCCTGGTTTTTGCAGGCAACGATCTGCTGTGTGATCACCGGCACAACCATTTGAACGCGGCGTATATCCAGATAACGCTCGTTCGGCCTTGTCTTGTGCGCGCTGCCTATAACAGCGGGCGGAAGGTCAGAAAAACCAGGGTCTGTCTCTGCAATTGTTCCGGCGTTGACATGGCAGACCGTGTCGACCCCTTGTGCGCGGAGCGCTTGCAGTTGGTCCGCGGTGACAAGCCGCGGATCAAGCGTCAGCATTTCGACATCCCGATCGAGATCGGCAGGTCCTTTGAGCTGCCAATCCCACCGATCCCCGACATGGAACGTCGCCGTCGCAAATGCCGTTGCCGAATAACTCCCGCAGATCCCAAAACCACACACCATCGCGATAGCCGCTGCTCTCAGCGCCTTTCCGATGTGCATGATTTTTAGGGCCGTGTGTTTCATTGGTGTCTCTGTTGGTTCGGAACCTACTCCACGATCTCCGCTGTTTCGACGACCGCATGGAAGAGAACATCCGTGCCAGCTTTCGCCCAATCCTTGGAGATTTCTTCGGCTTCGTTGTGGGACAATCCGTCCACGCAGGGACACATGATCATCGCCGTCGGCGCGACCTTGTTGATCCAGCAAGCATCGTGACCCGCGCCGGAGATGATGTTTTGATGGGTGTAGCCGAGCCGCTCAGCCGCATTGCGGACAGCGGTGACGCAGTTTTCGTCGAAGGTGACCGGATCAAAGCCGCCGACTTTTTCAAATTCGACGTCTAGGCCCATCATGTCGCAAATCTTCTTAGCGCCTTTCTTCATATCCTCTTCCATCGCCGCAATAACGTTGATGTCCGGCGAGCGAAAGTCGATGGTGAAAACTACCTTGCCCGGGATCACGTTTCGGGAATTCGGATAGACGTCGATATGACCGGCGGCGCCGACGGCGTGCGGCTTGTGGGACCAGGCAATCTCGTCGACCAGATCCAGGATCCGGGCCATACCAAGTCCGGCGTTCTTGCGCATCGGCATAGGCGTGGATCCGGTGTGGCTGTCCTTGCCGGTGATGGTCACCTGTGTCCAGGAGAGGCCCTGGCCGTGTGTGACAACACCGATATCCTTGCCTTCTGCTTCCAGGATCGGGCCTTGTTCGATGTGCAGCTCGAACATGGCGTGCATCTTGTCCTTGCGGGCGCCAACTTCTTCATCGCCCACCCAGCCGATCCGTTTCAGCTCGTCCCCAAACTTCAGACCTTCGTGATCTTCCTTGGCATAGGCTTCATCGAGGGTGTGAATGCCGGCAAACACGCCGGATGCCAGCATGGCCGGGGCAAAGCGCGTGCCTTCCTCGTTGGTCCAGTTGGTCACAACGATCGGGTGTTTGGTCTTGATGCCGAGATCGTTCATCGTTCGCACGACTTCAAGGCCGCCAAGCACACCCAGAACGCCGTCATACTTGCCGCCGGTCGGCTGGGTATCGAGGTGAGACCCGACGTATACGGGCAGGGCGTCCGGGTCTGTGCCCGGCCGGGTCATGAACATGTTGCCCATGGTGTCGACACCCATCGTCATGCCGGCGTCTTCGCACCATTTCTGGAACAGTTTCCGGCCTTCCGCGTCCGCATCCGTCAGGGTTTGACGGTTGTTGCCACCAGCAACGCCCGGACCGATCTTGGCCATTTCCATCAGGCTGTCCCACAGCCGGTCTGCGTTGATCCTGAGGTTTTCGCCCGGAGCTGCCATGGTGCCCTGTCTCCTATTTCAATTCCACTTCGACGAAGGACATCGGATTGTCTCCGCCGTTGATTACATTGTGTTCCACGCCTTCAGAGCGCCGGTAAGCCGTGCCAGTTGCAACCGTTACGGTTCTGCTCGTGCCACCAGGCTCCTCCAGCAACATCTGGCAGTCAGTGATTGCCGTAATGACGTAATCGAAGCCATGACGATGCCAGCCGGTCTCCGCGCCAGGTTCGAAGTCAAACCGGGTCACGCGGACACGATCATCATCGATCAGGGTTTCGCTGGTGGCAGCTGGTCTCGTCATGACTGGCTTTCCGTTAGTCGATCGCGTTCAAAACCGTCCGCAATTTGCCGAACAACTCGTCGATTTGAGCTTCGGAAATGATCAGCGGCGGCGACAACGCGATGATGTCCCCGGTGGTGCGGATCAAAATGCCGTCGTCGTAAGCTTTCAAGAACGCGGAGAACGCCCGTTTCGTCGGCGCGCCGTCGATCGGTGTCAGCTCAATCGCCCCAATCAAGCCGAGATTGCGGATGTCGATCACGTGCGGACAATCCTTGAGGGAGTGCAATCCGTCTTCCCAGTATTGGGCCAGGCTTGCCGCTCGGGTCAAAAGGCCTTCCTCTTCATAGGTATCCAAGGTCGCCAGAGCGGCTGCACAGGCAATCGGGTGACCGGAATAGGTGTAGCCGTGGAAGAGTTCGATCAGGTGATCGGGTCCTTCCATGAACGCATCATAGATCTTCTTGGCGCAGAACACTGCACCCATCGGGATCACGCCGCTGGTGATACCCTTGGCCGTCGTCACCATGTCCGGAATGACGTCGAAATAGTCGACGGCAAACGGCGTTCCGAGGCGGCCGAAACCGGTGATCACTTCGTCGAAGATCAGGAGGATGCCGTTCTGGTCGCAAATTTCACGCAGACGCTTCAGATATCCGACCGGCGGGATCAGAACGCCCGTCGAGCCGGCAACGGGCTCCACGATCACGGCAGCGATTGTGGAGGCATCATGCAACTGAACCAGACGGATCAGCTCTTCGGCATATTCTGCACCGTTTTTCGGCTCCCCGCGGGAGAAAGCATTCCGGCTGAGGTCGTGAGTGTGTGGCAGATGGTCGACACCGTTGAGCATATTGCCGAACTGCTTGCGGTTCGCGACGATGCCGCCAACGGAAATCCCGCCGAAACCGGTGCCGTGATAGCCGCGTTCACGGCCGATAAACCGCGTCCGGGTGCCCTGACCGATGGAGCGCTGATACCCAAGTGCGATTTTCAGAGCCGTGTCGACGCTCTCAGACCCGGAGTTCGTGAAAAACACATGATCCAGCGGGGAGGGCATCATGGCGGTGAGGCGGGCCGCCAGCTCAAATGCCTTCGGATGGCCCATCTGGAAAGCCGGGGCGTAATCCATCTCGGCGACTTGATTCTGGACCGCTTCCACGATCTTCGGGCGGCCGTGACCGGCGTTGCAGCACCATAGACCCGCTGTCCCATCCAAAACCTGCCGGCCATCGGAGGTGGTGTAGTGCATGTCCTTCGCGCCGACGAACATCCGCGGGTTCTGCTTGAACTGGCGGTTCGCCGTGTAGGGCATCCAGAATGCTTCAAGATTGTTGGTTGCAGCCTGGCTCGATGCTGCTGATGCCGATGACGACATGCGTCCTCCTTGCGGTCCTTAACGCGTATCGCGAACCGCCTGTTGGTTGTTTTCTATGGAGGAGAGTAAGACATAGGTCAGCTGCCCGCGCAAAGCAGGAATTTCACTGACATGCCGGGTCCTCTCCCCCTGGCTGTTCCTTGTGCACCTGGCGCGGGCTTTGGCCTCTTTTGCCGGGTGCGAAATCCTCTGTCGGCCATTTGGGCCAGACCGTTTTCCGGCCGCTCTTGCCTGATGACTGAGGCTGGTCCGGTTCCGTCTGCCCCATTGCGGCGCCGATCCGGATCGTCTAGCCTTCTGACCATCTGGTCAATTTAGCCTATGGCGCTTTTGACCAAATGGTCAAGATGCAAAATCAGCCGGTGTGACTAATTTGTGATCATGTCCGTCTTTGGTGCATTTTCATGGCCAAGGACGGCGCGGATGTTGGTTTCTGAAGGAAATCGGTTGTCTGTGGGGAATACGCTCTAAGGGGCAAGTGCGGGGTAGCTAAATGGCTGATGTCGGTGGGCAAGTGCCTGCGAGTTCAAGGGTCGGTGGAATGAGCCGGATCCAGGAGAAAAACAGGACACTGATTCTGGACGCCGCCTTGAAGGAATTTTCCCGGTACGGGTTTTCCGGCGCAACGGTGGAGCGGATCGCCGCGGAAGCCGGTATGTCGAAATCCAATCTCCTGTATTATTTCTCGTCGAAAGAAGCGATCTACACGGCAGCGCTTGCACACATTCTTGATGTCTGGCTGGCGCCACTTAAAACCCTTGATCGGGATGGCGACCCTGCAACAGAACTTGCTGCCTATATCCGCCAGAAAATCGAGATTTCCGCCAATTTCCCTGAAGCCTCGCGCCTGTTTGCCAATGAGGTGATGCAAGGGGCGCCGCAAATCCTGCCGATCCTGGAAACAGATCTCCGGCGTCTGGTTGCCGAAAAGGTGGCGGTGATCGAAAGCTGGATTGCGGACGGCAAGATCAGCAAGACCGAGCCGTTGCATCTGATCTTTTCCATCTGGGCGACCACGCAGCATTACGCGGATTTTGCCGTGCAGATCCGGGCCCTGACCGGCCACGATCTGAGCGACGAGGATTTCAAGCGGGAAACCGAGCGGGCCGTGACACAACAGATCCTGGCAAGCATCGGTCTGCGTTTGCCTGAAGAAACGCCCGAGACCGCATGAGCGGGGATGAAGACAAGACAGCACCGTCGTCTCGAATTCCGGTCACCGGGCGTCTCTACATCACAAGGGATGATTTGAACGAGGACTTCATTCGGGCGTCCGGCCCGGGCGGTCAGAACGTCAACAAGGTGTCGACGGCCGTTCAATTGAGGTTCAATTTGTGGGCCAACCAGACGCTGCCGCACGACGTCAAAACCCGGGCCGCGAAGATTGCCGGAAGCCGATTGACGCAATATGGCGAAATCATTCTCCAGGCGGACCGGCACAGGACCCGGGAGCGCAACCGCGAAGATGCGCTGGCTCGGTTGATTGATCTATTGAAACGGGCGACCGAAAAGCCCAAGCCCCGAAAAGCGACCAAACCAACACTTGGCTCCAAACGCAGACGGCTCGATGCCAAGAAACAACGTGGTCAGGTCAAGAAGCTGCGGGGCCGGTCTTCCGGTTTCGAGGACTAAATTTAAGTAACTATTCTGTTTTTCCGGCGGCCTTCAGTAGTGCTGCCTTGAGATCCGGATCTTCGGTTGCCCGTACCAATACGAGGGCGCCAACCATTTGGGAGATGAACCTCAAGGCATCTTCTTGGTCGGAGAGGGGCGTGGTTTCGTCTTTCCCCGAAACAAGTGCGGCCGTTTCGCGTAAGGCTTCGTCAAAAGCTAGACGGACTTCCTTGGTCTGCCTCGGTGCATCTCCGGCAAGAGCTGCATAGGCGCAGCCGGTCCCGCGAGCGTTTACGTGGGTTTCGGACAGATACCAATGCGTAACAGCATCTTTCGAAGAGCCTGACGTATCCTCGGCAATGCTCCTGCGCCAGTGGTCTAGGTTTTCAGCCAGGGCGTGTGCGGTGGCTTCTGCCATCAAGGCGTCCTTGCTGGCGAACTGTTTGTAAAACGCGCCATTTGTGAGACCTGATGCCTTCATCAAACCGGCAATGCCAATGCCGTCGAACCCGTGTTGGCGGAATAATTGGCTGGCTGTTTCGACAACCCGTGCCCTGTTTTCGCGTGCATCTTCGCGGCTCACTCTCATCAAAAAATCTCCATCAACTGGCTTTGATTATAGTCATAATCTTTTTGTTGACAATAAAGAATACGAACATAATCTATGCGTGAAATTCAGAAAGAGGTTCAGATCATGCCGCTCATTCAAGACAGGCCAATCGTCATCAGCGCAGCACGGAGAACACCCTTGGGGGCCTTCATGGGGGCATTGGCGTCTGTGCCGTCCCCGCAACTCGGGGCAACCGCGATATCGGCGGCTCTTAAGGATGCTGGGGTTTCAGGTGATCTGGTCGACGAGGCGCTTATGGGATGCGTCTTGCCCGCAGGCCTCGGGCAAGCACCCACGCGTCAGGCGGCGCGTGCGGCCGGTCTGCCTGATTCTTGTGGCGCGACAACCATCAACAAGGTCTGCGGGTCCGGCATGAAATCGGTCATGCTTGGCCATGATCTTCTCAGGGCCGGATCTGCCGATGTCGTGGTCGCCGGCGGCATGGAATCAATGTCGCGGGCCCCGTTTCTGCTTCCTGAGATGCGCGGGGGGCGAAAGGCTGGGTCTGCGGAAGTCATCGATCACATGATGCGTGACGGTCTTGAAGATGCTTATGAGACCGGCAGGCCGATGGGAGCCTTTGGCGAGGCAACTGCGGAAAAGTTCCAGTTTAGCCGGTCTGACCAGGATGGCTATGCCATGGAAACGCTGGAACGGGCTCAATCCGCAGTTCGCAATGGAACCTTTGCGCCCGAAATCGTGCCGGTTCCGGTCCAGACACGTAAAGGAACGATACTGGTTGAACGGGATGAGCGCCCCCCGCAGATCAACTCCTCCAAGATACCGGATTTGCGGGCAGCCTTTGGGGAGAATGGAACTATCACGGCAGCGAGTTCGTCCGCCAATGCAGATGGCGCGGCTGCTTTGGTGCTCACCAGCAGCGAAACGGCACATGAGCATGAAATGCCGGTCCTGGCCCATATTGTCGGCCATGCGACGCACGCCCAAGCACCGGAATTTTTCACGACAGCACCAATTCCTGCGATTAAGAAACTGATCAAACAGATCGGCTGGACGGTTGAAGACGTGGATCTGTTTGAAATCAATGAAGCCTTCGCCGTCGTCGCCATGGCCGCTGCCAAGGAACTGGGGATCCCGCGCAACAAACTCAATGTGAACGGCGGTGCTTGTGCACTCGGACATCCCATTGGTGCGACCGGAGCCCGTATCGTGGTCACACTGCTGCATGCCCTGAAGGCGCGCGGGCTCAAAAAAGGCATCGCGTCCCTGTGTATTGGGGGCGGCGAGGCAACCGCGATCGCAATTCAACTGCCGTAGTCGCAGCGCTTCGTTTTTCAAATCCCTATTCCAAAGCTTGCCGTTAGAAACACCCGCCTTTTGCGGCCGGGTGGTACGGCGAGCTTGGGTAGCAGATAGGAATAATTTCTTATGATGAGCCTTGCTCTCTTGTTGTGCCCCTTTGCGTTCACCATGGGTGCTTTTGCATTCTCCGGCGCCTTGGTGCCAATGGCTGCAAGTCTTGGTGTCACTGTCGGCGAAGCGGCTGCGCTTCAGTCCGGTTTTGCAATTGCCTGCGCGATTTGCGGTCCGGTGCTTGCCAAACTGACATCATCTCTTCCCCGCAAGCCCTTCCTGTTGGCGGTCTTGATTTTGATGACGGCGCTTAACGGTCTTTCGGCTGTGGTGCCAGGGTATGGCGCGCTGATGGTCTCAAGAGTCTTGGTTGGAGGGGTTGGGGCACTGGCCTTTCCGCTGGCAACCGCGATTACTTCAGCTGGTGCAACCGAAGACGGCAGGCCGGCGGCAGTTGCCAAGGTCTATGCCGGGATTCCTCTTGCCATGATCATCGGTATTCCGTTTGGATCCGTCCTCGGGAATACCATCGGCTGGCAGGCCTGTTTCGCTGCGACGGGTGTTGTCTCGGCCATGGCCTTCGCGCTGGTTTTGGTGAGTGTGCCCTCCAAAATCCCTTTGCAACAGCATTCTGCCGGGTCTCGTGAGCCTGTAGGGACGGCCATTGTGGCTCACCTCGGGATGATGCTGATTGCCTCCACTTCCTTGTTCACACTGGTGGGGCTGCTGGGACCGATTATCCGCTCGCTGGCCGGGTTTTCAGGACTTGGGATTGCTGTGCTTCAAGTCATTGCCGGGCTGAGCAGTCTTGCCGGGATCAGGCTCGGGGCAAAATACGCGATGGGGCAAAGCCGATCCTTGCTCCCAGTCCTGTTCTTGATCCTGGCTGTTTCACTTGCCGTTGTCGTCCCATCGCTCGGACTTGAACGGGCTGGCAGTTTCGGGATGAGCACCATTCTCTTGAGCGTGGTTCTTGGGCCTGTTGCTCAATTTGCCATTGGGGCGACTGTTCAAGCTCGGCTTGCCGCCTTGGCCGGGTCGTCGGCGACCTTTGTTTTCGCGCTGAACGCATCCATGGTTTACTTTGGTCAGGGCCTTGGAATTGCGCTCGGCGCTGCCGCACTGGATCTTTCAGGTATTGCATCCGCGCCAGCCATAGGAACCGCGATTGCGTTGACCGGCTGCCTGTTGGCCGTATGGCTCGGACACTTCACCAAAAACAATTTTCAAACAGCAAGAGGATAAAATGTCTCCAGTTAACAACGAAGCCAGGTTGGCCGCCTTTGAGGCCCGAGTTAGCCATCATTTTGCCGACAATAACGGCACCAAAATCCATTTTGCCAGCGCAGGCGAGGGGCCCTTGGTCGTGTTTATCCATGGGTTCCCGGATCACTGGCTCACCTGGTGGCAACAGATGGAGGTTTTGTCCAAAACCCATCGGACCGTTGCCATGGACCTTCGGGGGTTCAATCTCTCCGATCATCCGGAAAATCCATCTGCCTACACACCAGAGACCCTGGCTTCAGATGTCTGCGCGGTCATAGACGCCTGCGGTGAGAGTGAGGCTGTCGTCATTGGTCATGACTGGGGCGGGTTTGTCGCCTGGCAAACCGCGATGTTGTTTCCAGATAAAGTGCAACGCCTCGGGATCGTTAACCTGCCGCATCCCTGGGCCATTGCACGCGAACTTGCCAACAATCCGGATCAACAAAAGGCCAGCGGTTATGCGCGGGTGTTCCAGCAGCCAGGCTCTGAATCCAAACTGGATTTTGACCGGCTCTCCACCTGGATCCATGATCCGGCGTTCCGCACCCGCCATATGGCAGCGATGGAAAGGTCTAATCGCACAGGCATGCTCAACTATTACCGAGTGTGTTTTCCTGCCGAGCCTTACACCGAACGCTCCGATGCCCCGCCGCCAATCAAAGTGCCGGTTCTTGTCGTCCATGGGACAGAAGACCCTTATGTCCTGACCGCGGGACTTAACAATTTGTGGGAGTACGTGGAGGGCAGTTTGACCATTCGGGCCTGGTCCGGTGTCGGCCATTTTGTTCAACATGATGCCCCTGACCGGTTGACCGCGGCCTTCAAGAGCTGGATCGGCGAAACGATCTAGAAGAGCGAGCGTTATGGTGATCCCGCCCGGGCGTGTTTGTTGACATGGTGCGTCACGCTTTTATCCTGATCCAAGCGGTGATTGGGGATCATCATGACGACCATAAATCATCATATCATCGACCGCGGCGATGGCGCCGCGGTGGAACTGTTTCAGGCGCATCCGATTGGAAGCGGAGAGCCGGCCGGTGCGATATTGTTCGTGCATGGCAACCAGGAAGGTCAACTCACCGGCGCCCGCGAACTCGTAGACCGGGGAACCTTAAGCACGTTTGCGGTCGCCATGAACGTCACCGCGGCAGCCGTGTCTCAACCCGGTTTTGGGGCCTCTGATGGGCCATGTGACTTTTGTGGTCCCAACACCCAAGACGCGATCATTGCCGCATTAAACGCGTTGAAAAATCAACCATCTATCGACCCGGAGCGCATTGTTCTTTACGGCCACAGCCGGGGCGCTGTCGCAGCCGGTATGGTTGCTGCCCGGTATAACGGCTTGCGGGCGGTGATCCTCTCAAGCGGCGTGTATGATCTCAACGCGTTTCATATGGATTGCGCGGATGGGCTGCGCATAGCAATCGAGACGGAGGCTGGGCAGTCGGCGCAAGCGTTTCGCGAACGGTCCGCGTTGTTTCATGCCGACAAAATCACCACAGAAACGCTGCTGTTGCATGGCCGCCATGATGACCGGGCGCCTGTTGCACAAGCCGAAGCATTCTCGGTGGCGCTTGAAAACTCGGGCGGGAAGGTGGTCTTGAAGGTTCTCGAGTGCGGGCACCGGCTGCCTGCGAAAACCCTTAAGGGCGTTGTCGAGCCGTTTCTCAAAGAGATGCTGTCTGCCGAACAGGTGATACACTAGCTCAGGCGTCAAGCATGAGACGAGTGACCGTCTGAGGTGCCATTTAGGCCAGACTCTATAGTAAAGTCAGACATCGTCGAATTGTTTTGCGTGGCTGATGCTGATCTCTTGCGCAATTTTCGCCGCCCTAGCAATCAACTCGTTGCGCGGTTCTCCAACATAGGTGGCAGTGAACACCAGTGGGCTTGGTTGCCACCCGGGATCAAATGACGCAATCCGGCCTTCGGCCACCAAACGGCGGCCCAGCACACTGGGCAGGATGCCCACGCCGATCCCGGACGCAACCATTTCAAACCCGGTTGACAGAGAGTTTGTCGGGAAAACTTGCGTCGAAATACCATAAAGATCGCGCAGCTTTTGAACGAGTTCCCTGTAGGGGCGGGAGCTGCGGTTGTAGGTAATGACCGGCACCTGGGATAGGTCAGGCTCCTCTAGATCCAATGGCCTGTACCAGCCGAGATCAAAGGGCGGGAGCGGCAGGTTGTCGGTACTGTACTCGGATATTGGTCCCATCAGGATTGTCAGATCGAGCGCCCGATCGAGCAGCATTTCCCGAAGGTTGAACGATGTATCGACCGTGACCTCGATGTTCAGCCGCTGAAACGTGGTGTGAAGCGCTGCAAGAAAATCCGGCAGCCAGGTCTGGGCGATGGTCTCTGCAACGCCCAAGCGGAGCAGGGAGCTGATGCTGTCATCGGACATGACATCGCCTTTGATGCGCTCCGTGATTGCCATGATCTGCTCCGCATAATCCCGCAGAACCACGCCCTTTGCGGTCAACGAGACCCCAGTTGTTTCGCGGCTGAAGAGGCGCGTGCCGAGATAGTCCTCCAAGCTGGAAATACGGGCAGAAATGGCCGGCTGTGAGATGTTCATTTGTTCGGCGGCCTTGCGAACACCGCCCATGCGCGCAACCGCCAAAAAAGCTCTAAGCTGTTCAAGTGTCATGACAATGTGACCCAACTGCTAACGTGATCAGGAAATTGGATCACTTTCTGCAAAAAAACACGATTTGACTTGATAATGTATCCGCTGCAGCCTTTTGCCAACAAGGAATTGGGCAACCGATGCAGCAAGATCTCACAAAGTTTTCTGAATTGGCCGGTGCGGCCATGGGGCAGGTTCGCGCCGCCATCCGCTCAGGCCGGTACTCGGGGCACACAGCCGGACTGGCACACGGAAAACTCCAGTGCAATCTTGCGATCCTCCCGGGTGAATATGCAGATGCATTTCATGAGTTCTGCCGGCTTAACCCAAAAGCTTGCCCGCTCGCCGGCGTCTCAAACCCAGGCGAACCCGTGATTGTTGAGCTCGGTGAAGCAGTTGATATCCGCACAGATGCCGCCCGCTACAACATCTACCGGCATGGCAAACTTGACCAGCAAGTGTCCGATCTGAACGCCTGCTGGCAAGACGACCTGGTGTCCTTTGCAATCGGATGTTCGTTCACCTTCGAGAACGCTCTGAGGATTGCAGGTTTTCCAATGCGCCATATCGATCTTGACCGGACGGTCCCAATGTACCGGACATCGATTGAGACTCATCAAAGCGGCCCGTTTGGCGGCGGTATGGTGGTTTCCATGCGGCCCATTTCGAAAGAGCGGATCGACGAAGTCTATGAAATCTGCCGCAAGTATCCATTGGCACACGGTGCGCCTGTGCATGTCGGCGATCCTGCCGAGATCGGCATTTTGACCATCGATGCCCCGGATTGGGGGAACCCGGTTCCCATTGAGGATGGAGAAGTGCCGGTGTTTTGGGCCTGTGGAGTAACGCCGCAAGTTGCCATCATGACAGCAAAACCGCCCCTTTCGATCACTCACGCTCCCGGAGCCATGCTGATCGCTGATGTCAGTGAGCAGACAGCCCCGCTTTACCCTTACAACGACAACTAAAACCAACCGCACCAGAGGAACTAGAGATATGAAAAAACTCACGATCTTATCCGCCGTCTCCGCAATTGCGCTCTCCATGGGCACAACAGCGCAAGCCGAAGAACTTGCTGTTGTTGGCAGCTGGAGCGGCCTGCCGCTTCACAAGCAGTTTGAAGCCCCTTTCTGGAACGACAAGTTGGGGGAAGTTTCCGGTGGCGAGCTGTCCGCTTCATTGACCACGCATGACCAGATGGGCATTTCCGGCGGCGATGTCTATCGCATGATGTCGCAAGGCGTATTTGATGTCGGCATGACTGTTGCCGACTACGCGGTTTCCGACAGTGTTGCGCTCGAAGCGCTTGACGTTCCGATGATTGCAACCGACGCAGACACTGCAAAAAAGGCGGTCGATGCGGCCCGGCCGATTGTTGATGATATCTATAAGGATGTCTTCAACGCCAAGGTCCTCGGTATTGCGCCGTACCCGCCTCAAGTTGTTTTCTGCAACGCCGAAATCAACTCCCTGGACGATCTTCAGGGCAAGAAAGTGCGCGCGTCTGGCCGGATGACCGCTAAGTTCCTGGAAGCACTCGGTGCGGAAGGTGTCAACATCGGGTTCGGCGAAGTCCCGGGTGCCCTGCAGCGCGGCGTGGTGGATTGTGCCATTACCGGTGCCGGATCAGGTTACAATGCGGGTTGGTGGGAAGTCTCCACACATCTTCTGCCGATCCCGCTGGGGGGATGGGATCCGGTTGTGACCGCGATCAATCTCGACAAATGGAACACCCTGAGCGATGCACAGAAAGCAGCGCTTGAGAAAGGCGTGAAAGAGAACCTCGAAGTCCCGGCGTGGGAAGTTGCTCAAAATGCACTGAATAATGACATCGCCTGCCTCACCGGCAACGGCGAGTGTCCGTATGGCGATGCGCGCGGCCTTGTGCTGGTTGAAGCCACAGACGAAGATCAGGCCAAGGCGAAAGCGGTTCTGATTTCTGAAGTGCTGCCGGACTGGGCTGAGCGGGCCGGCGGAGACTGGGCTCAGCGCTGGAGCGACAGCGTCGGCAAAGTCACCGGCGTTTCCCTGGAAGCGAAGTAAGGATCTTTCCATGACCTCCTTGGTTCACCTCTTGCGGCGATTAAACGACCGCGTTGCGATGGGCGTCGGCATTGTGCTGCTGGTCTGTGTGGCCTTCACGCTCGTCGAAATCATCACCCGGAAGCTGGGGGCGGGCCTTGGAGGCGTGGACGAGATCTCCGGATACGTTATGGCTGTCACGACTGCGTGGGGCATCAGTTACGCGTTGACGGAGCAGGCGCATGTGCGCATCGACTTGCTGCGTCAGCGTCTTGTCCCATTCGGCCGTGCGGTTTTTGACGTTATCTCCATGGCATGTCTGGCTGGCACAGCGATTGTGGTTGCCTGGCGCGGGTGGGGCGTTTTGGAAAAGACGCTTTCCACCGGCGCGCGGGCCAACACGCCACTGGAAACGCCGCTTTGGATCCCGCAAACGCTTTGGTGGCTCGGATGGGTCTGGTTTGCGATGTCCGCCACCATCCTGCTGGTCTCCGTCGCAGTCCGGTTCGCAACGTCAGACTATAAGTCCGTCGATCAAATCGCCGGTGCGCGGGGGGAAGCATGATCGCGTTCACGTCCTTCGGACTCCTTGGCCTGCTGGCGCTGTCCATCCCGGTCGGCATCGTCCTCTTCCTACTGGCTTTCGGCATTGATACGTTTTTCAGCCCGTTTCCGCTGATGCGCGGCTTGGGGCAGGTGGTCTGGTCGTCTTCAAACAGCGCAACCCTGATCGCCATTCCACTCTTCGTACTTCTTGGTGAAATCCTGGTTCGCAGCGGCGTTGCGCGCCGGACTTATTCTGCACTGGAAAAATGGGTTGCCTGGATGCCGGGCGGTCTGATCCACGCCAACATTGCCACGTCGACCATGTTTTCAGCGACCTCCGGATCGTCCGTGGCGACTGCGGCAACCGTTGCAACCGTTGCGATGCCGCAAGCGAAAGAGCTCGGATACAATCAGAAGCTCTTTTCGGGCGCCATCGCGGCCGGCGGCACGCTCGGGATCATGATCCCACCGTCCATCAACCTGATCGTCTATGGCTTTCTGACGGAAAGCTCCATTCCGCAGCTGTTTCTGGCCGGGCTTATTCCGGGCCTCGCGCTGGCCGGCCTCTTTATGCTGATCACAGTGCTCCTGTGCATCTTCAAACCGTCCCTGGGCGGTCCGAAACGCCCCAGTTCCTTGGCTGAAAAGCTCTCGGGGCTTGGCGATCTTCTCCCGATCCTCGGTTTGTTTGCCGCAATCATCGGCTCGATCTATGCCGGTTGGGCAACACCAACGGAAGCCGCGACCGTTGGGGTGGCGCTTGCACTCCTCATCGCCGCTCAGCAAAAGGCGCTCAATTGGGAGATGCTGTCCGAAGCGTTGCGCGGGGCCGTCAAGACGTCGGCGATGATCATGCTCGTCGTTATTGGTGCCTATGTCCTGAACTTCGCCCTGACAGCGGCCGGTGTCAGCCGGTCCTTGCAAAACCTTTTGGGTGGTTTGGGGCTCGGGCCACTGGAGACGCTTCTGGTGATCATCCTGATGTACATCATTCTGGGCTTCTTCATTGAAACCCTATCCCTGATGGTCGCGACCATTCCGATTGTTGTGCCGATCATTGTCCAGCTAGGCTACGACAAGATCTGGTTCGGTATCCTGATGATCATTCTGGTGGAGATGGCGCTCATCACGCCACCGGTCGGGCTCAACCTCTATGTGGTGCAGGCTGCGCGAAAAACCGGCAGGTTCTCAGACGTGATGCTCGGCTGCATTCCCTATGCGCTTGCGATGCTTGCCATGGTTGGCTTGTTGATCCTGATGCCGCAAATCGCCTTGTTCCTTCCGTCTACACTTTGAGGAAATTCATGAAGTTCACGACAAGCGAAGGCGTGCTGGAAAGCACGCCCCAGCGGCTTATTGTTGCCGGATGGACCGGCCGGAACAAAGCGGCCGTTGATCATCATATTGCTGAACTTGAAGCGATCGGTGTTCCGGCGCCATCAACCGTTCCGCTCTATTATCAATGCGCCCCGGAGCTTCTCACCCAGGCTTCCCAAATTCAGGTTGTCGGGAAGGACACGTCCGGTGAGGCTGAGCCGTTTCTTATTGAGATGAAAGGCAGCACCTGGTTGGGCCTCGCCTCTGATCATACGGACCGCGCCCTTGAAACCTACTCTGTGGCGCATTCAAAACAGATCGCTGCCAAACCGGTTGCCGGTGAACTTTGGCCATTCGACAGCGTGCAAGACCATCTGGAGGAGATTGTTCTTCAATCCTGGATCCTGGAGGAGGGGGTGTGGACCCTCTATCAGGACGGCACACTGGCCGCGATCCGGCCGCTTAAGGACCTCATGGACGGTGCAAACTTCCAGGACGGAACCGCCATGCTCTGCGGAACGTTACCGGCAATTGGCGGTGTCCGTCCGGCAGCCGATTTCAAGATGCGCATGTATGATCCCAAAACCTCCCGAGAGATCAATTGGGCCTACAGCACACTCACACTCGATGCGGTCGCCTGAGCAGGATTTCCTTGTGACTGTGACAAAATCCCCGTCGCTCTGCCTGCAGTGTTGCTGTAAATCTATGCGGTAAAACGTTGCTGCAATGCATCCAAGGCTTGCGCAGGTTCGTATTCCGGAAAATACTTTGCCGTCGCGCTTTCCGGGAGACAGGCTCATTCGCACGCATACCGCAGACACCGAAAACCGGATAAGGCACTTAAGAACCTTGTTCTTGTCTGACATTCACCTCGGGACCCGCGGGTGCCAGGCGGATGTTCTGCTGGATTTTTTAGCGCTGCACCACGCCGATACGATCTACCTGGTCGGCGACATCATTGATGGCTGGCGGTTGAAGCGCAAAAGATACTGGCCGGAAAGCCACCAAACCGTGATCGATGAACTGCTGGCGCGGGGCAGGGCTGGCATCAAAATAATTTATTTGCCCGGAAACCACGACGAATTCTTGAAAGACACCCAGCCGCTACGGTTTGGTTGCGTGGAGTTTACGGAAACCGCAGAGTTCGAGACCGCGGGTGGCCGCAAGTATCTCGTGCTCCATGGGGATCAGTACGATCTCATTGTACAAAAGGCCAAGTGGCTTGCCTTCCTTGGGGACCAGTTTTATGCATTTGCCCTATGGACGAACACATGGGTAAACAATATCCGCCGGAAATTTGGTTTGAACTACTGGTCGCTCGGGGCTTTTGCCAAACAACATGTCAAACAGTTCGTCAACGTTATCAGCGCGTTTGAGGGTGAAGTGACCAAGGCTATCAAGGATCGCGGTTTGGACGGCGTTATCTGCGGGCATATTCACCATGCAACCGATCAGGAAATGAACGGCACGCGTTATCTGAATACCGGTGACTGGGTGGAAAGCTGCACGGCGCTGGTCGAGGATTTCAACGGCCAGATTCGCATTCTGCGCTGGGTCGAACTGGACCACCTCAATCAACGCAGCGACGACAAGGTGATGCCGATTCGCGTCGGCACCTGACACGCCGGGGCGGATCCACCCCGCCCGCGCCCACCGCGCAGCGGCAGGCAATTCGGCGTCATGCCCACGCGACCGCGCCACATTGAACCCTCGCGCGCGGGTAAGGTCTGACACTGCGGTGTCCAGCAGAACGGACCAAGCACCTTTTCGACTTGCGACCTTTACTGCCCTTGCGCCGACTTCCAAATCTCAATGTGCGACGCCTGCTCGCCCTGCTGGCGGTGTCGCCGCTGGTCACGGCCTGCGGTGGCCCCTCGGCGGTGACCCCATCGCAAGCGTCGACCGCGGCGCCCAGGGGGCTGCCGGTAGAGGTCGTCAGGGTCACGCCGCGCGATCTGTCGCGGCAGGTCAGTGTCTCGGCC